>OMCM01000337.1_pt1 | contig 37734 bp, 37 predicted proteins | sample 1645021 | NCBI WGS metagenome assembly OMCM01 (sample SAMEA103958142, study PRJEB25191) | human gut metagenome | biome: human-associated habitat [ENVO:00009003]; feature: intestine environment [ENVO:2100002]; material: feces | place: Germany | collected 2013/2015
ATCCCTCCCATCTTTTTAGTTCAAAACTTTTCCAACGATCTCAAATCTTTGCTCTGGAGATATAAGGATCGGCGAATATTTGGTGTTAAGAGAAACCAAAACCGGTTGGTTATGCACCACGCCATAGCTGTCGGTAAGGAACTCTGCTTGGGATTTGTCTGGGGTATGTTCATCGTATTTTTTCAGATATCCACAGTCATCATATACGAATATCCCGATATCCCCGCATTCAAGTTCTTCGCAGCGCTTCACCCATACAATCTGTCCGCTATGATAACGTGGCTCCATACTATCACCACTAACATATATTCCAAACTCAGCCCCTGCTGGAACACTACTGGCAGGCACCTGTATCTGCTGGAACATTTCACCTTCAAGAAAAGCTCCTAGACCTGCCGATACTGGCAACTCTGATACAGGCATCATTATGAAGTCGATTTCCGCGGGCTCTTCTGCGTCTGGCTGGTAGCGCCGGGATGCAATCAAGTCCATTTCGTACTCAGCGACTTTTTTTTGCCCGATGTCATTTAGAAGGGCGGGTTTCTGAAAGTTCTTTGTAAAGTAGGAAGGACCCTCCTTGATGTTCAATGCGTAGCAGATTGCAACTAGTTGATAGATGCTAGGAGTGGTATAACCTTTTTCCCATTTGCTGATTCCTTTATCACTGACATCGACGCCATAGTGACGGAGAAGTTCAGAGAAAGCTACAAGTGAATAGCCATTCCTTTTTCGTGTGCCTGCGAGAATCTGACCAACCTCATTGCTATCCCTCGCAGCGACTGCATCATAGCGCACTGTGGATGGGGCTATGTGCATTTTGGTGAGCGTGGTTTTCTTTTTCATAACAAGAACACTCCTTTGTGATCCGGTAGCTCTATTATAGTATAGAAAACATAAGAAATCAACAAGAAATCTCCAAAATAGCGACAAATGCGTAATTGACATCTCCATAAAGTGGGTGTGTAATCGAATCAAATCCACAAATAACAGCTTTTTGGTGTTAATTCTGGACCGAAATCGTGTATATTTGGCGTTTTTGAGAGGTGATAATATGAGAAAAGAAAATGTAAGATGCCCGATGTGCGGAACCATGAACTATGACGTAGATCTTGATGCAACCGACGGCTGGACAAAATGCCGTCTGTGCAAAGCAGTAACCTGCTCTATGGATGAGTGGAAAAAGCATACAGTGTCCGTTCCTCTGTTAAACGAAAAACAGCTCGTGGCACGCAGTATGATTCGCAAGTAATGCACGCTGCATTCTGATAAATCTGCAAAAAGGAGGAATTCTGATGTGTGGTGATTACAACCTTCGTCGTGAGAAAAGATACGTCGAAGTGGATGTTCGTTTTACTCCTGACGGCAAGATCCGTCCTCTTGCCATAAACTATGACAAGACTCGCACTTATGGAATTGATCGTGTCTTGGCAGTCAAGCATGGTACATCACGTTTTGGCGTGAAAGGACATTGCTTCACTTGCCTGATTTGCGGGCAGAAGCGGAATCTTTGGCTTGAACAGGGCAAGTGGTTCGTGGAAGCCTACTGCTCCGTGCCGGAAAGCCGTGCTTCGTAATGGCAAGGTACTTATCCCGCGCAGACCTTTCGCGCATAGCGGGTAAGTATATCGACCAGTACTATACCCGCTTCGGGATCAGCAAAGATGCCCCGGAACCCATTGACCCTGAACGGCTTGCAAGCGCTGTTCTTGGGCTGAATGTGAAAATGCTGCCGCTATGTAGCGATGGCAGCGTCCTCGGACTGACCGTTTTTCAAAGATGCGGTTTTACCGTAACTTTAGGGGATGGTACAAAGCTTGTAGAGATATTCATGCCGAAGGACGTTGTGATCGATTCTGCCCTTGCGGCAGACAGCTGCACCGGATGCCGGAATTTCACGATAGCGCATGAGGCGGCACACCATATTCTGGCTGACCTGTTTCCGAACGACTATGGAAAAGCAGTCAATTGCCGTGGGCACATTGCCTATCGGGAACGAAACGGACAACCCTCATGGGAGGAATGGCAGGCAAATACCCTTGCGGCAGAGCTGCTGATGCCAACATTTCTGATCAATGCCGAAATAGAACGAGCAACGCTGTGCCTGCCGAATGGAATCCTATACAAATCCGCATCTGACCCGAACTATGAAAAATTCTGGAGATGGCTGCGCGGATGGGAGTATCGTGGTCTGCTATCAGGATCAGACTACAGCAGATGCAGGTCATAAAAGGCAAACCCATCCACTGCCATCCATTGGACATCATCCGATTTGGAGAATAAACATGATTCAATCAAATAATCGTCCTTTTAAAAATAAACCGCTGAGCAATATACAGCAGGCACAATTCAGCATCGGCTGGAGGTTTTGCCCCGTTTGCGGACACAAGCTCTACCAAAAAGATGAGAGCTGTTCAGGCACTATCCGTATAAAGTGCCTCAAGTGCGGCAACGTAGCAACGGTTGATTTAGCCTACCGCAGGCGCTGACTTTTTTAGACAAAACACAATTTCAAAAATCGGGTGCATTGCACCCTGAATATGGACTGTTCGTCACCGAGCAACGGGCCATTGCCGCAAGGCAATGTATGAAACGTGCACCAAATAGCCGGGCAACAGCTGATAGAGTGATTCTGCTTTAGAACCGCTCTGTTAGTTGGTTGTCCGGCTATTTTTTAGCCTTCAGGTAGCCTGCTCCCGTAAAAAGGAGCAGGCTTTATGTTTGTCCGTTTTTCGTGGATGCCCCAAGCGGCGAAATATCCGTAGCCTTCCAAATTTTCGACTTTTCACGACTTATCGAAAATTTGGAGGTTTAACATGGGCTTTAACTACGGTTTGGAAAAGAAGAATTTTGATAGTCAATGGGCTATGACCCGCAAGCAGTATGAGGATGCTGGTATGAGCAGCGAAGCGATTCACGCAATGTACGATTACGACTGGTCTGTTTTTAACGCTAATCGTTCTTACCAGAACCATACGCAGGAAATGGCAGCGCCGTCCTTTGAACAGAGCGAAGAATCCTACTCGCCCTTGATGGACAAGTATGCAAAGACTTTCAAGATCGCGCTTGTACCCAGCGCAGACCGGAGCATGGACACCTGCACCGTCTGCCAGATGCAGCGTGGCTACGATTATGTGGTCATGCACCGCTGACCCAACCATACCACCATACCGTGAACGAAGCCCGCTGCGGAACATCCGGCAGCGGGCTTTGCACATAACAACATGGAGGTACAATTTTGAAGCAAAACTGGAAATTCCAACGCGGAGACATCTTCTTCACCCATTTTGGGGCGAGCACCGGCTCGGAACAGTGCGGTGACCGTCCGGCGGTCATTCTTCAGAATGACGTGGGCAACTATCACTCGCCGACCCTGATCGTTGCGACCATGACAAGCAAGGCAGAAAAGAAAGTAAATCAGCCGACCCACTGCCTGTTGGAAAACGCAGGGTTGAATATGCCGTCCGTTGTGCAGGCAGAGCAGATCTTCACCATCGACAAGAGCCGGGCACTGAAGTATCTGGGACATCTGACCCCGGAGGAAATGCGCCGGGTGGATGATGCAGTACGCATCAGCCTTGCGCTGAACCCTATGGGCAGCATCCAGCAGATAGAGCCTATCCGACGCTCTACGGCGGTCTACGCACCGCCTGAGGTGGTGGATGGCAAACCGCCTGTCTACCCCTATACGCCCATCCTGTCGTCCTTTGAGAACGCCGGAAGCATCGAGGAAATGATGCTGTACACCGAGTTGCAATCCGCGGTTCATGCCATGATCCAGCGGTTGGAATACAGCTTCACCTTTAATCCCAGCCTGCTCACCAGCCCGAAGCGGAAGCAGCAGGTGACTGAGATCTTAGAGGAAGCCGAAAAGTACATTTGGAGAATCAAGGAGGAAATGCGATGCGCCTGAACGACAACAATTCTTTCATCGGTATCAACCCGCCGTACCAGCTTTCGGTCATCCACAGTAGCAAGCTGATCTATCCCCGCGAGATCTACCAGAGGGGCGTGGAGCGCAAGCGGGTGGAGCTGATCGCCAGGGACTTCAACGAGTACATCGTCAACGAGCCGAAGGTCAGCTTCCGCAACGGCAGGTACTATGTGATGGACGGGCAGCACACCATCGAGGGCTGCATCCTCCTCAACGGCGGCGAGGACCGCCCAATCCTCTGCAAGGTCTACACCGGTCTGACGATGGAGCAGGAGGCCCTGCTGTTTGCGGAGCAGAACGGTCACGCCGCGCCTTTGTCGGCGGGCATCAAGCTGCGCGCCAAGGTGGTGGGCGGCGATGCGCCTTCCAAGGCGTTTGTCGCAGCCACCAACCGGGTGGGGCTGTCCCTCAACTACGACAGCATGCAGCTGAGCGACTACCGCATCAGCTGTGTGGGCACGGCGCTGAAGCTGTACGACCAGCTGGGCGAAGAAATCTACTGCGAAGCCCTGCGGCACATCGTGGAAGCGTGGGAGGGCAGACCGGATTCCTTCCGGGCGGCTGTCCTGCGGGGCGTGATGTACTTTGTGCAGCTGTATCATGGACAGTACAGCGCGGAGCGGCTTGTCCGTGCGCTGAGCGGCGTCCATCCCATGGAGCTCTACCGCATCAGCCGGGATAACCCCGCCAAGCTTCCGGGCTGGCGGCGGTACGTTTATCCCATCTACACCACCTACAACGGCAAGTGCAGGAAAGACGCGCTGCCGATGAAGTTCTAAACTCAAATATCTCCTTTGGCAAGGGCGATGGTACCCGGAAAAGACCATTGCTCTTTACATATAGTATTTTCTTTCAAATAATCGACATATTGAACTAGAAAGGAGAGGACAGGAATGAGCGAGATCGCAGCCTGCACTTTGATTCAGGAAGAGCCCGACCGCAAGACGGAGCGGTACATGATGATGTTCAAGGATTACCCGGATGTGGTATCCGTAGACATTCTTCAGGAAATGCTTGGCATCTGCCGGAAGAGTGCGTATCTGCTGGTCAAGCAGAATAAGATCCACTCGGCACGTGTAGGACGCAGTTATAAGATACCAAAACTCTGCGTGGTAGAGTACCTGATCGATCAGAATCGGCAACTTGGAGGGATGCGCCTTTCAAACTCTCTTGCGCCATCCTTGCAAAACACTCCAGAATCTTCTAAACTTATGATGCCTAAGCAAAGGACGTTTGGCTACGAACAGAAAGGAGCATCACTATGACAAATGTGGCCGGACATTTAAGAGAACAAAACGGTATGTATCAGATGATTCTGAGCTGGAAAGGCACAAATGGAAAGCGCAGAACCAAATCCATCAGCACAGGACTTCCGGTTAAAGGAAACAAAAAAAAAGAGCTGAATCTCTGTTGCGTAAAACACAAAAAGAGTTTAACCCTGAAACGATGCAGCAGGTTTCCGACCTGCCGGTATCGGAATATCTGAACCGCTGGCTTCGGGAAAGTGTGATGAACCTTCCGCCCGAAACCTATGGCAGATATGCTTATGATCTGGGAAGAGTAGTTGTCCCATACTTTGAAAAGAAGCGGCTGTCTTTGAAAGCACTCTCTCCGCGCGATCTGGAAACGTTCTTCCGCTATGAGCGTCAGCAGGAGGAGGCCAGTGTACAGCAGCTTCTTGATTGGCACAAGGAGTTGACCGATGCCCTGCAATATGCCGTTGCCAATAATTGGCTGAAGGTCAGCCCCATCAAAGAAGTTGACCCCTGCCTTGATAACTCCCCGGTACTTTTCACCGACTTCATCACGGACTGGTTGAAAATGATGAAGTCACGAGTGGAAATCACAACCTATACCAGCTATGAAAGAGCAATCATTCACAAGATCGTCCCATATTTTGAACCGCTCCACTATACATTGCAGGATATGGAACAGCATCCCAAATACATCCAAGACTTCTACCAGCATGAGTTGGATCGTGGCCTTACGGCAAACACCGTCATTCACTATCACGCCAACATCCGCAAATGCTTACAGTATGCTTTTCAAATCGGCATGATCCGTTCCAACCCGGCAGATCGCGTTGAACGTCCTCGTAAGGAAAAGTTCAAGTCGGAGATTTACAGCGGTGAAGAACTGGAGCAACTTTTCAAGGTGATTCAAGGTGACCCTTCGGAGTTTGGCGTCATCATGGCTGCATTCTACGGGCTGCGGCGCAGTGAAATTGTTGGTTTGAAATGGAATGCCATTGACTTTGAGAACAAGAAAATCAGCATTCAGCATACGGTTGTGACCGCAAAGGTCAACGGAACGGTAACGGAAATCGCACGAGATAAGACAAAAACAAAGTCGAGCTGCCGGACACTTCCCCTAATCCCTGCCTGTGAGCAGATGCTCAATAAAATGAAAAAGGAGCAGGAGCAGAATCGGAAGGTCTGCGGCAAAAGCTATTGCACCGATTATCTTGACTATATCTATGTAGACCCGATGGGAAAGCGGATTCGGCCCGACTTTCTGAGTCAGCATTTCCCAGATTTTCTAGTCGCACACCAGATGAAGCGTATCCGTTTCCACGATCTGCGCCATAGTTGTGCCAGTCTGCTCTATGCCAATGGCGTGAGCCTGAAGGAGATTCAGGAGTGGCTGGGTCACAGTGACATCAGCACAACAAGCAACATTTATACACATCTGGATTTCTCCAGTAAGGTATCCTCGGCGAATGCAATCGTCAATATCTTCCCGGAAAACACCAAAGTATAAGAAACTGAGCAGAAAAAGAAAAACAGCCAAAAATCTTTCGATTCTAAGCTGTTTTATGATGGAGTGCCGATGGTGGGACTCGAACCCACATGGTTTCCCGAACGATTTTGAGTCGTTTGCGTCTGCCATTCCGCCACATCGGCTTATATTCAATTTTGGGACATTAGTACCGGTTTCTGAAGATTGGAGGGATGTTCAGGAGGGATGTAAGAAATCCTGCTTCGACAAACTTTCAAAATTCAACGAGCACTCGTGAATTTCTCGCACAGACACGAAAAAACACGAAACGGATTTCGAGTCCCCCTCGTCTGCCATTCCGACACACCGGCGTATTCTATTTTACAGACAACACAGTTATTATAGCGGATTTTTCTCCCAAAATCAAGATGCAGCTCACAACTCATCAAATTTCTGCAAATTTCCTCTCCCCTTTTGGGTCGCGGGCGTGTATACTGAGAGAGACAACATCATACCCAAAGGAGTGCTCTCTATGAATCAGTTTCTTTCTGCCCCCGTTACCGACGCCCAGCGCCAGCGCGACGCACTGTTAGGGGCGCTGGTGGGGCTGGCCCGCTCCACCGTCAACGAGCCGAAGACCGAGGACACCGACCATGTGCTGACCTCCGGTCTCCGGCTGGCTGCAGACCCGGACGCTGCCGAAGACGCGCTGCGCCGGATGTACCACATCGTCGAGACGGAAAAGCACCGCGTCGCCCCCAACTGCGCCACCTGCACCATGCGCTGCGGCAACACCGACAACTACGACCTCGCCCGGCTCTGGGCCGCGCCTGAGGACATCCGCACCCTCAAACTGCGGCTGCTGGCAGCAGTATTCCGGCTGGCACAGGGCCGCCCGGACGCCCGCGCGCAGGAGGTCATCGACCAGGCCCTTTTTGTCCTCGCCGAAGACTGGGACGAGGAACTTCTCGCCCCCGTCGTGAAGCGGGCCGAGGACTGCTGTGCCGGGTAAATTCCCCGGAAATTTCTGCTTTTCCCCGCGCACTGCATTTCTTTTCTCTCCGCTGCGCCGCACACAAATCCGGACAGTTTCTTTTTTATCGGGCATTCTTTCCCCTTTTTGTCAGAATTTATAGCAATTCAACTTTTTAATGCAACAGCAACAGCGTTGAATTGCATATCGCAAATATGCTGTTCGAGTGTTGCGCTAATTTCTTGACTTGCGATAGTGCTCCGGGCGCAGAAATATGGGGATGCTTTTTCCAAAAAACACTTTACAAACGTCAAAGAAATAACTATTATATAAGTATAGTGCTTCCAATCGTTGGCACGAACAGAAAGCGGTCGGACTGACCGGTAATACAGCTTCCGGCCCGGAAATCATCCACGTTTCCAATTTGCAGTGGAATATAGGAAAGAAGGTATAAGCTATGTCTGAGAAAAAGTCTGCTGTCCCCGCAGCGGCCGCTGCTCCTGAGACTCCTGCGGCAGAGCCGAAGAAGCGCAGATCTTCTGGTGCTGCACAGCGGCGCGGCCGTCCCCCGCTCTCCCCGGAGGTTTATGTCGAGTTCGGCACCAACCAGTACAACATCACCGATGTCATCGAGCGCGCAAAGGCCGACTACCGCACCACCCATAAGGTGGGCGTCCAGTCCTGCAAGGTCTACGTCAAGCCTGAAGAGGGTATGGCCTACTATGTCATCAACAAAGTCTCCGGCAAGCTGGAGCTGTGATATTCCTCAACACGAACAAAGGCGTCTGCACAGTCATTTGTGCAGACGCCTTTTCTTTTTTATAAGCCGTACAGTTCGGTGTACTTTCGGGTAAGGTACTGGATATAATCCTCAGCACTGAAATCGCCGCAGGCGTTCTTCACCACATCGGCAGGCTCCATCATCCCGCCGTACTGGTGGACCTTTTCCCGCAGCCACGCCGTGATGGGTGTGAGGTCACCCTTTGCCGCTGCGCCCCAGACGTCCACGTCCTGCTCCATCCGGCGGAGCATCTGAGCGCCGTAGGCACTGCCCAGCGCGTAAGACGGGAAGTAGCCGAACGCGCCGCCCGACCAGTGGCTGTCCTGTAAACAGCCATCCCGGTCATTCGGCACCTCGATGCCCAGATATTCCTTATAAAGCTTCGCCCAGACAGCCGGCACATCTTTTGCTTCCAGCGTGCCGCCGATGAGCTGCTTTTCGATCTCATACCGTACCATGACGTGGAGGCAGTAGGTCAGCTCGTCGGCCTCGGTGCGGATGAGGCTGGGCTGAGCCTTATTGACAGCGCGGTAAAACTGCTCTGCGCTCACGCCGCCCAGCTGCTGGGGAAAGAACTCCTGCACCTTGGGATAGATAGCTTCCACGAAGGGCCGCGACCGGCCAATAAGGTTCTCATAGAAACGGGACTGGCTCTCGTGGACGCCCATCGAGACGCCGCCCGCAAGACAGGTGTACTGCAGGTCATCCCGGATGCCCAGTTCATACAGAGCATGTCCGCCCTCGTGGAGGACAGAGTACATCGAGGATGCCACATTGTGCTCGTCGTAGTTGGTGGTGATGCGGACATCCTTATTGTTGAATTCCAGCGTAAAGGGGTGCTCCGTCTCGCCCAGACCACAATGGCTGCGGTCGAGGCCCATCACCTCCATCAGATAGTCGGCGAAGGCCTTCTGCTGTGCTGCCGGGTACTCCTGATGCAGGAAGCTGTCGTCGATCTGCGGCTTCTCGCCGATTTTGTGGATGAGCGGCACCAGCCCCTCCCGCAGCGTCGCAAAGAAGCTGTCCAGCATCTTCCTATCCACGCCGCGCTCATACTCGTTCAGCAGAGCGTCATAGGGCGCTTTCGAGGCGTCATAATAACCGGCAAAGCGGCGGTTGTAGTCTACAAGCTCCTGCAGAACGGGGCAGAACAGGGCGAAATCGTCCTGTGCTTTGGCCTTGTGCCAGACGTCGTCCGCCCGGTTGCACAGCTCTTTGTAGGCCATATATTCGTCCGCCGGGATGCGGGTCAGCTGCTCACAGCTGCGGCGCAGCTCCTCCACTTCGCGGCGGTGGACGAGGTCCAGCTCCCCGGCCCGGGCGCTCAGCTCATCCAGCAGTGCTTTCGTCTCGGGGCTGGTCATCAGCTTCTGGCTCTCCCCGGCAAGAATGCTCATGGCCACGCCCCTGCCCTCGGAGGTATCGCTGGGCGCGGTGGTCACGGCGTCCAGATAAAGGGAGCTGTCCGCACAGTGGTAGGCGTACAGCTTCTTTTGCAGCAATTCCAGCTGCTGCAAGGCGCGTTCTATCTCCATTGTCGTTCTCCTTTTTCTTTGATTTTTATCCCCAACCGAACAGCTTCCGCTTCGGCACCTGAACGGGGTCGGGTATCTCAAACTCGTACCGCTCGGTGGCGTTGATGACCGTCGTGCCGCCCCGGGTGCAGACACGGGGCAGGTTTGCCCCATAATTCAGGTGCATATGCCCGTGGATGAACCACTTGGGCTGATACTGGTCCATCAGATCGTTGAACACCTGAAATCCCTTGTGGGCCTTGTCGGCGCCGTCGTTGAGGCCGGATGCCGGGGCATGGGTCAGCAGGATGTCGATGCCGCCCGCCCGCCGGGCCGCGAGCCAGAGCTTCCGGACGCGCCGCCGCATTTCAGCCTCGGTGTACTGGAAGGTGTCATCCCTGTTGTACCGATTGCACCCGCCCAGACCCATGATGCGCAGGCCCTTCCAGACATAGACCGCATCGTCCACACAGATGCAGCCACCCGGTTCTGACTCCTTGTAACTGCCGTCGTGGTTGCCGTGGACGTACAGGATGGGGGCGGTGGTGAAGTTCGTGAGGTATTCGAGATATTTTTTCGGCAGATCACCGCAGGAAAGGATAAGGTCGATGCCTTCCAGCCGCTTGCGGACACTCTCGTCCCAGAGCAGTTTGGACGGCACATCCGAGATCGCAAGTATTTTCACGATGTTTTTGCTCCATTCTTTTCTATCCTTGGGGCTTTGCCTGTTACTGCGGCGTTCCCTTTACGATGTCCAGACCATTGACGTTCAAAAGGCTGCGGGTCTTGGCGTCCAGTTCGTCGTAGCTGGGCAGTTCGCCCTCTACGCACTCTTCCAGCCAGTCCATCTCCATCAGTTCCTTGGGCGTATAGATGCCGGAAGCCGCATGGTGAAGGGCATGGCCCTGACTGTAGCTCTCGGTCGGGAAAACATGTATCTCCCCATCGCAGAGCTGGCGCTCTGCCATCTTGAGCAGCTGCATGGTTCCGTCGTTCAGCCGGGTGGGGTATTCCACCCGCTCGGCACCGCTCTTGAGTCCCCACCAGTAGTTGATCGCCCTGCCGCCGGGGGCGCTGTCCCATGTCCCGGCGAACACGGAGCGGACGATCTCGGTGAAGAACACGTCCCACCGCCACTCCGGCAGGCCCAGCGGCTGCAGAACGCCATCGGGCAGACGGCGGCAGAGGCCGTAATCGCGGTAGGTTCCTTCCGGCTCCCGGAAGTCCTGACTGTAGAAGACTTCGACGTCTTTCCTGTCCGAGAAATCCTGCGGGTGTGCCGCATCGCACAGGCAGGCCCAGCGCAGCACCACCCGGCTGTCGGGCCGGACGGCACGCACGCCCTGGGCAAAGGCATTGATGGCCGCAGGCACACCATACACCGGGTTTGCAGCCACATAGCCCACCTTGTCGCTGTGGGAGACGATGCCCGCCAGCATTCCCAGCAGATAGGTCACCTCATAGGTGCGGGGGTAGTAGGTGCGCACCAGCGGATGGGGCGCACTGAGGGAACAGTTCAAAAAGCGGGTCTTGGGGTGCTGGGCCGCGACCTTCAGGCAGGCGGTGTGCATCCGGGCGCTGGTGGTGAAGACGATGTCCGCGTGGTCGTGGGCTACCTCTTCCAGCACCTGCTCTGCGTCCACCTCGGGGTTGATATTCTCCCGGCAGCTGACATAGAGCTTATCCGGGAAAGCTTTCACCAGCGCGGCACGGCCCTTGTCCTGTCCGCGCACCCATGCGCTGGTCTGGGCGTTGTGCTCGTGGAGGAACACCACCCGCAGCTCGCTGGGGCGGGAGCTGAAAATATTCAGCTTGCTCAGCAGCGGCTCCGAGCTTTGCTTCGGCTCCAGCAGCAGTTCCACAGCGTGGGGCTCTGCCAGAATTTTCACCTCGTCCCAGAGGCGGGCCAGATTCTCCCGCACCTTGGTCGGGGTGGACTCGCAGGCATCGGCATAACGGTACACCGACAGGTACACCAAAAGTGCGTCGCCCGGCGTCAGGCCCAGTGAGCCGCCGCCCAGCGCATAGAACTGCTGGCTGAACATGGTGTAGAGGGACGAGAAATTCAGCCGGTCGTCGTCCGTCCACGCCTCGCCCGTGGCCTTGCAGGCCAGCGCCTGCAGCTTTGCATAGCCCCCCAGCCGGGAGAAGCTGACGTAGTTGATGCGGGAAAACTTGTAAAAATCAAGGAACTCGTAATAGAGCTTATTCTCCAGCGTGTCGTTCTTTGCCGGGATAAGCCGGGTGACGGTGCCGGGAATTTTCACGGCCTCATAGTATTTGAGGACGGAGACACGCTTGTTGCCCTCCTGCACATAGAATTTGTTCAGGTATTCGAAGGCAATAATAGGGGTGTGGATCCCCTCTTCCAGATGGGCGTCACAGAGGTTCGACCACTTGACTGCAAACTCGGTGTCGTCGTCCAGAAGAGGCATGAAATTGGAGGCAAAGGCGGTGTGGCGTCCGGCGGTCTTGGTACCCACGATGCTCTCGGCCGGGATGTCCACCAGACCCAGAGGCTCCTGCGCCACGATGTCCACATCAGTGAGGATGTCGTCCAGCACCGCGAGATAAGGCGACTGCCCCCGGGCCACATTGGCCCGGTAGGCACGCTGGCCCGCACGCTGGGCGCTGCGGTAATCTTCTATCATAAACAAAACTCCTTCTGCTTTTTCAGCAAGCGAAGAGGGATACTTTCCTCTAAGGGATAGTATAGCATGAAAATCGAAATTATGGGAGACTTTCTCGCCGCAAGGTGTTGCTTTCGCACAATTTTTAAGGTACGATAAAAGAAATCCACGTTTCTTGTGAGGTAAGCTATGCTTTGTGAAACTCTTCCCCGGCTGGAAGCCGATGAATATCCCGGCGGTCTGTGGTACTACGAGCCCCACACCTACCAGCCCTACCGCTATGTGCTGGGGCGGGTGGGCCGCCGCCCGCTGGTGTGCATCGGCATCAACCCAAGCACCGCCCAGCCCGGCGCGCTGGACCCCACTCTGAAGAGCGTCGAGCGTCTGGCCAACGCCAACGGCTTCGACAGCTGGATCATGTTCAACGTCTACCCCCAGCGGGCCACCAACCCCAACGACATGGACAAAACGCCCGACCGCGCCCTCTGCGACGAAAACCTCCGCTGGCTGCAGGCCGTGCTGGCCCAGACCGAGCCCACCATGTGGGCCGCATGGGGTACTCTGATTGAAAAGCGGGACTATCTGCCCGGCCTGATGCGGGAGATGGTTGCCCTGACGCGGGAAAAGAACATTCCCTGGGTGACCTTCGGCCCCCGCAGCAAAAAGGGCCACCCCCACCATCCCCTCTACCTGCGCAAAGACTCCACGCCGGAGCCTTTCGATGTAGAAAACTACCTCAACACCTGTTTTGAATGAATCTCCCAGGGAGGGAATTGCATGACCCCGGAACGATACAAACGACTGACAGACTGGCTCGAAGGACATCCTGCCCTGCGGGAGGGCATCATTCTGCTCAACCGCTGGCTCCCCCTCGTGCCTTTCGTCTGCTATCCGGTGCTTCTGGTGCTGCTCAATCTCCGGTGGTTCACGATGCTCACCGTCGGACGGGGCTGCGGCGCTCTTGATTTTATGCAGGTCATTGCCCGGGCCATTCTCGTTCCGGGTCTGGCGTTCGGGCTGGGAACCATCCTGCGGGCGAGGCTCAACTTTCCCCGCCCTTATGAGCAGCCGGGCTTCGTGCCGCTGGTATCTAAGGAGACCCACGGCAATTCCTGCCCTTCCCGCCACGCACTCAGTGCCGCCGTCCTCGGGATGGTGTGGCTCTACTTCTACCCTGCCGTCGGCGTCGTGATGCTGGCCATCGCCGCCCTCATCTGTCTGCTGCGGGTGCTTTCTGGGGCGCACTTCGTCCGGGATGTGCTGGCAGGCGCAGCCTTCGGGCTTACGTTCGGCTTTGTGGGGATGTGGCTGCTGTGAGAAGCCTTTTGCAAAAAGCGCAAAAAAGTTTCAGATTTCTCTTGACAGAACCCCGGAGCTATGGTATTATACTTCTCGCAGCGTGCTTCGACTCACAGCTGCAAACCATATCAGAACCCAATGGGATAACAACGTGCGCCCGTAGCTCAGGTGGATAGAGCAACTGCCTTCTAAGCAGTGGGCCGGGGGTTCGAGTCCCTTCGGGCGCATCTATGTGGTGCCCATAGCGTAGTCGGTTAACGCGCCAGATTGTGGATCTGGAGACCGTGGGTTCGAGTCCCACTGGGCACCCCACTAAAAAGTCCGCTGCAATGCAGCGGACTTTTTCTTTTGTGGGGAGTCAGTGGGACTCGAACAAATAAATAGCGTAAAACGCCAGAGTGCAGAGCACCGAAAGGTGCTCTGCACTCTGGCGTTTTTCTTTCTCAGCTTCCCAGCTGCTTCAGGATATTGGCGACCTCATCGTTGGAGTAGCCCTCCTTCAGCAGTTCGCTGCGGATGGCCGTGTCGCTCCTGCCCTGCCGGTAGAGGCGGGCGGCGCTGTAAGGTACGATGGTGCTGCCTCCGGACGACAGCACTGACACGCTGCCCGAGCCTCCCGAACTGCCCGCACTCTTTGCCCCGGCGTTTGCCGTAGCCTGCTGGGCGCTCTGGGCTGCCTTGGACTGCTTGAGCGCCCATTCGCCCTTTGCGATATTCAGCTTTTCGCTGGTCACATTGTTGTTGAACTCCTGCTGGCGCAGGGTGTCCTGATACTGCCGCTCCGCCTGCTCGTTCTTGTACTTCTGCTGGGCAAGGCTGTCCTGCCGCTGGGTCTCCTGCATCTGCTGGCCCCACGCAGCGTCAGCACGCTCGGCCGCATAGGCGCGGTCTTTCGCGTACATATTGTATCCGGTGTTGGCCAGCGTGCCCACCAGCGAGCCGATGCCGGTGGTCCCGGTGATGGCCAGCTGCACCGCGTCGCCGATAACGCCCAGAATGCTCAGCACATTATTGAACGCCTGCTGGCGCTTGGCGATGGCCTGCTGCTCCTGATTGGAATAGTAGCCGTACAGGGTGTCCAGCCGGCCCAGATAGTCCTGATAGCGGCCATAGTCCTGCTCGTAGGCAGCATTGTAGGCGCTGCCCTTCCGGTCAAGCTGACTGTAATAGTCCGACAGCTCCGCGTTATACTGCGCCTGTGCGTTCTGCTCCTGCGTGTTGAGCTGGTCGATCCGGGTCACGACATCGTCGCCCTCACTGTTGTAGGTGTCCAGCGCCAGCCGGTAGAGGGACGGCAGGGCGTCGTTCAGCGCGCCCATCTGCTGCTGGTACGCCTGCTGGGCCACACTGGCCGCATAGCTGGAGCCGTAGCCGCCGGTGAGGGCTGCAGCCTGTGCGGCGGCGTCCGCGCTGGCGTTGCGGGCGTTCTGGGTGTACTGCTGGGCATACTGGCGGTAGAGCGGGTCCTGTGCATAGCTGTACTGGAAGCTGTTCCGCTCCAGCAGCTGGCCGATGAGGTCTTCGATGCGGCCCTGATAGGCGCTCTCATACTTGCCCGGCCGGTTCTGCTGCCAGTTTCTCAGGTCCGCTGCTGCGTTGGTGACGCTCTGGCCGGGGGTGTACACCGCATTTACCAGTGCATTTTCCACCTCTTTGCGGCTGTTCAGTCCCGCCGTTCTGTAGGAGGACTGGACTGCAGGCTGGGCAGTCACATCTTCCAGCAGCTGCTGTTCTTTCTTTTTCTCGGTGCTCATAAATTCTCCTTTCTCACTGGATGCTGTTCAGCCGGGCGCGCAGCGGCTCCGACATATTTTCCACGTCCAGATTGCAGAGCACATATTGTAATTGCTCCTGCATCTGGTATAAGTAGTTGCGGATGGCGCGGGCATCCTCTGCGTCCATGTTCTCGCTCAGATGGGGCAGTCCGATCTTCGAAAGTCCCGTGACACTTGCCATGTTCAGTTCACCTCCTGTGCCAGAATGCCGCCCTTCGCGGCGGCGCTCGTCCGGGTCAGGCTGCGCAGGGTGAGCTGACCTCTGCCCTTCAGCCGGAACCGCAGGCTCCCGCACCGCCTCGGCACAAACGGAACATCGAAGCAGCGCCGCCCGTCGGCGGTCAGCTGGGCCAGTGTCTCCCACGCTCCGCTGTCGTAACTCACAGCCACCTCGATGCGGCTCTTCACCTCGGCCTCGAGCCGGAGCGTCAGCCGGGAGAGATACAGCTCTTCCGGGCTGTCCAGCCCGATGTTCCCGCTGACGAGCTCGAAGCTCACGCCGTCCTCGATGCCGCCCGCCTGCTGCCAGTTCTCCTCCCGGTCTGCATCTGCAGCCCAGATGGCCTTTCCGTCCCAGAGATAGAGCTGCCCGCCGCTTCCGGCCATCTCGTAGGAGCAGACATCTTCCTCCTGCCAGAGCCCCCGTTCGGTGTCGTAGACCAGCAGCCGCACGGCCTGGGCTTCGCCGCTGCCCCGCACGAGGTGCAGATAATACCGCCCGTCCAGCGCGCCGCCCAGCGCCGACTTCACGTTCCGCAGCCGGGCCGGGTCGAGGGCTGTCGAGACTTTGGTGGGGATGCTGCCGTCCCAGGCCATCACGCCGTCGGGCGAGAGATAATAAAGCGTCTCGTTGATGACGCAGAGGCTCCGGGCAGCGCCCTTTGCCACTCCCCGGCAGCGCAGGCTGCTGAGCTGGAAATCCGAGGGCTTGGAGCCGTAAAGTTTGTGAAGGGTGTTTTCCTTGAAGAAAAGCGCGTATCCCATACAGGTAGCCGCACCGGTAAACGCCCCGTCGCTGCCCACGGTCACGGCATAGCTGTCGGCGGCAATGCCCCGGTAGGAGAACCAGTTGGTGGGGTCGCCCAGCTTGCAGGCGTAGATGACGTTCTCCTTGTTGGAGCATCCCCACACCCGGTTGTCGCACTCGGTCAGGTAGTCCATGTCCGGCACCCGGCGTTCCAGCTCCACCACCTCTGCCGAGACGAACTCCCGGCTGACACTGCCGTCCAGACTCACCCATCTTACCGCTGCGCCGGTGCGGGTCAGACGGCCATAGAACCACTCGCCGCCCGGGTCGGCCTTGACGCGCAGAGCATCTGCGCCGGCGTCGTAGACGATGCGGTCGCCTTCCAGCTCGTTCCACTGCCCGGCCTGTTCCGCTGCAGAGCCGGTGAGGGTCACGGTGTCCTCTGCCGCAAAGTCTGTCCCCACCCCCTTTGCCGAGATGCGGCAGTAGTCCAGCACCACCGCCGACCAGTTGCCGGACGCCTCACTATATACTTCCAGCGTGCTCTCGCTGCTCCATGGCTTTTCCGGGTCTTCCACCCGCAGAAAAAGCTGACCGTCCGTCGGCTTGTCGGGTTCAGCAGGGCCGAAGCCGCTCACCTCGTAGACCTTGCCCTCCGCGTCGCAGGGTGCAAACTCCACGCTGGTGTTTTTGCCCGACCACACCGCGCCCAGCGCGCTCACCTTCCGGCTGGCAGTGTCGAAAGCCAGCTTGTCCGGGAAGATCAGGATCTTCGTTCCGATGCCCACCAGCGTTTTCTTTCCGTTCTCCACGGCGTCTTTCAGGGTCACTTCCATCTCATCCCTGTCATCCGGCGTGTAGACGAGGTCTCTGCCGCAGACGGTCAACAGGCCGTTCAGGTGATACATCCCGTTCAGGTCTTCTTCCTCCCGCAGCTTCCGCCGGGGCAGACGGGTGCTCAGGGCCGGGAAATTCCGGGCCGAAAAGTTGATGCCCGCGCTGTACTCTGCCTCGGTGCAGCTGTACATCTCGTTCAGCCCGCCGAACACCCGCAGCATGTTCCGGGTGTTTTTCAGGCCGTTCCGGTTCGAAAGTATCATCTTTCTCCCTCCTTACCAGCGCCAGCTGCAGCCCCGGGCGGGCAGATTCTTCCGCCGCAGCCACGCGGCCAGTTCGGCTAAGATGCTGTTGTACTGAGCCTGCTCACCGGCGTACCGGTCGTTCTCGCCCAGCGCGGCGTCCGTCATGGCGCACAGATAGTGCGGGTACAGGCTGTCGAAGGGCGGCGGCACCAGCAGCACGTCGTCATCCCGCAGGCCGTTGTCCCACGCAATGTCCGCGCCCACGCCCTCCCGGCTGTCGGCGCTGCTGGGCCGGAAAAATTTCTCCCGCAGCATCCCGTCCACCTCGCACAGCCAGCGCTGCCGGGTGCGGGCCGCGACACGGCTGCCCGGGCGCAGCTCTTCGGCCCGTTCCATCGCTTCTCCTACCGTCATAAAAAGCCTCCTTTCGCTTTTTCCAAAAAGGCCCGGCAGAAGCGGCCTTCTCCGCCGTTTCTGCCGGGCCGCGTTGTCTTATTTTACTGGGCCGCAGTCTCTGCCGCAGCGATGCGGGCGGCGGTGTACTCGTCCTGCTGCTGGCTGTGTTCCAGCACCTCGGCCACCTCAGGCGGCACTTCCACCTCCACGCCCCGGCGGATCTTGTAGTTCACGCCGTTGACGCTCACGAACAGATCGCCCTTGTACCGGCTGTTGTCCTTGAACAGCCGGATGCGGACATTCTTCTTTTCTGCCATAGCTTCTCCTTTCCGGCTGGCTCAGTTTGCCGCCGCAGTGGTGGAATAGCTGGACACGCTCTCGATGCGCACCATGTACTGCTCCACCAGACGCTCGGCGGCGCGCATACCCTTCCAGCCCACAGAGGCGCGCTGGTTCAGCGGATCGTCGCCGTAGCCCAGCTGCTTGACGATGTGCTCCAGGCCGCCGCCTTCCAGCTCGGTGACGCCGTAGGCGTGGGCGCCCAGCACGAGGGTGCCGAAGACGGCCAGACCCTCCGGACAGGTAGCGTCCTTCCAGATCTTCGCCTCGCTGGTCTCGATGAAGCGGATATTACCCAGCTTGCCGATCTCGCCGCGGTACATGGTGTCGGGGTCAGCGTACTTGTGGGCCTCGATGAACTCCTTGCAGGTCTTAAGGTCGTAGGCGGCGTAGGGATGGATGATGGCGATGTAGCTGTCGCCGATGGGGTCGGCGTTCATCGCGCCCAGCTGTGCCGCGGCCTGGAAGAACAGCTTCGGGGTCAGGGTGCAGCTCTTGTCCAGCGCCTTGCGGCTGGTGACGGCAGTCTCGGTGCCGTCTGCGGAAAGCTTCGGCGCATAGATGACGTTGGTGCCGCCGGCCAGCACATCGCGGGTGATACTGTCCATGGTGCGGCCCGCCTGGCTTGCCAGAACGCGGGTGGCCTGTACCACATTGTTGTCGATGGCCGTCATCTGCAGCACATCGGTGAGCGGGGTCCAGCCGCCGTACTGGTGCAGGTCGCTGGTGATGGTGGTCACGTTCAGGGTCTGGCCGTTGGGAGTCACGCCCTCGGTCAGCGGGGTATCGGCCTTGGGCAGGCTGTCGTACTTGCGGAACTCAATGGTCTTGCCGCCATTCTGAGGTACGGGATAGTAGTCCGCGAACTGGTCATGCACCAGACGGGGCTCTGCCTGGTCGATAAGGCGCTTCTCGTAGAAGGTCTTCATCTCGTTGGTCATGGTGCCGGTGGTGTTCTGCAGACTGGCAGAAGGGTCGGCAAAGAGCTGGAGGTTCATCTTCAGGTTGTAGCTTTTCATGTCATTTGTCCTTTCTGTTATTCATCGATTCTTGGCTATCGGGTTGCAGCTCCCAGCGTCTATTTCGGCCCTTGGGCGGGCCTCATATCCTGCCGGCCGCGGCCCCAACAGCTCCTTCCTGTTTCCGCCGCAGGCGGCGGTCGTCGCTGTTGCCCTGCTAGGGGAGCTCCGCGAGGCGCTGACGAAGTCAGACCGACGCGGTGAGAGGTTAAAAACTGATCTTTACCCCGTGCATCGCACGGCGTTCCAGTGCCTCACGCTGGGCGCGGGTCATGCTGGCCACATCGGCCCGGGTGATGGCCGCACTGCCGGGGCTGGTACCGTTTTCCGCCGGGCGGGCCGAACGCTGGCGGATGCGCTCCACAACGCCCTGCTCCACGGTCTGGGCGGTCTGACGCAGAGCGTCGTTGTAGTGGGCCAGACGGTAGGCGTCACCCATCCGCATCCCGGGCAGCTCCATCAGGCGGCGCATCTCGGGGTTCGCCAGCTCCTGCTTGAGCGAAAAATCCGGCACGTCCCGGCGAAGCATCGCCTCTTCCGCCGCCCAGCGGGCGTGGAGGGCGCGGACGGTGTTCGCGCCCTCTCTCAGGCCCGGGATGGGCGGGAGCGGCAGCGGCGCAGGACGTTCGGGCGGTGCAGGACGCTCTTCCGGCTCCTGCGGTGCTGCCGGTGTCGGCACATCCGAAGCTTCCCGGCCCTCATCCGCCTTCATAGTCCCGGAGGCGATGGCCTGCTGAGCCTGTGCATGGCTGAGAGCAGGAGCGGAGGGGGCGGCGGCATCGCCCTCTGCAAACATCTGCAGATCCACCATCGACCGTTCTCCCCGTCCGCTCAAATCGGCGAAGCGGACATTGTCCGGGTAGCGTTCTGCCAGCAGAGCAAAGCCCGCCTTTGCAAATTCGAACGCCCCCTCCACCCACGGCTTCTGGGGTGCTGCCGCCGTCACGGCCAGACGCGGGCCGTCCGGCTCGTCCCACACGCCGCTCCTGGTGCCTTCCTCGCCCGCCAGCAGGGCGCAGAGGGTCTGCATCAGAGTGCTGGCCCCCGCACACACGATGTCCTGCCCGGCGGGGGCATAGCCCGCGTGGCCCGAAGCTTCCAGTCGGCAGGTGGGGCCTGCCGGGCCGTCCAGCTCGGTGTAGTTTACTTTTATCATCTCATTTCTCCTTTCTGCGTCTTCATCGCCCTCGCCATCGCAGCCGTACTCAGCTCCTGTGCCGGGCCGCTGAGCTTGGGGGCTTCGGACTTTTTCTGCACTTCCAGCAGACCCGTCAGCTGAGTCATTTGGGCCTGCATCCGGGCCAGCTGCTGGGCGAGGGTGCCGTTCTGGCGCACCCGCTGGCGAACCTTTTCGATGCCCTCAAAGTCCATCATTTCCAGCGCCGCCAGCGCGGCGTCGGCGTTGGCCGGGGCGAAAAAGCCCAGCTGATAGCACTCCTTGGCCGTCTCGTTCTGCGACAGGCGGGAGAAGGTGGACTTTTTCTCCGCGCTCACCACGATGTCGAACACCGGCTCATGACTGCCCAGCTCCACGCCGCCCACGACTCTTGCAGGCTGGGCGCGGAGTACCTGGCCCGAAAAGCGGACGAACTCGCTCTCGCCGCTCTTGCCGGTGATGCGGAAGATGCGCTCCTCGTCGTAGAACTGCCTCATCAGCTCGATGATAAGGCAGCACTCTTTGGCAAATGCCCTGTAAGCGCTCTTGAGCATATCCCGGCTGAGCTTCGAACCCGCCTCCTGCAAGGCCGCGATGGCCGAAGCTGCCGTCACGCCGCCTGCGGTGCCGCCCTGGGTCATGTCGCGGTTTCCGCTGATCTCCTTCAGCTCCTCGATGCGGCTGTTGCGGTAGTTCAGGCTGTTGCCCTGCAGACCCGCCGTCTGCAGAGGCCGGAAGCTGTCGTCGTTCAGCCGCCCCACCACATGGATGATGTCCCGCGACAGGTCAGTCAGCTCTTCCTCATTGACGCCCGCCGTGTCGCTCAGCACATACCGCTGGCGGGACGAGAGCAGGACGTTCTCGTCCATGGCGTGGTTCATCTTGTCGATGGCGGTCTGGCACTCCTTCATCACATCGATGTACCCGAAGCCCGCCGGGCTGTCCTCTTCCATGAACAGCGCGTCGAACACGAAGGGATACCTGCCGTGGTCGTAGAAGCCTCTTTCGGCCAGCGCCGGGTCGTTCTCGCTGGCGTAGAGCACCACGCCATTGCAGAACTTGCAGTAGTGCAGGACGCTCCTGCCCTCGGGGGAAAGCTTTTTGTAGTACCAGTCCACCACGACGCTCTTGTCGCTGGTATCAAGGCCGCCGTCGTGGATGTAATGCGGCACGTCCAGCACGCTGGCAGTGTGTCCGGCCAGCTGGGGCCAGCGGCTTTCCAGCTGAGCCGTGTCGGCCAGACTCAGCGAGAAAAAGTGGGGCGACGCCTGAATATCGTCCACGCCCGGCTCCCAGTAGAGCATCAGCAGGTTCATGGGCCGGATGGCGATCTCGCCCACACCGCCCCGCTGCTCCGAATCCCAGAACACGCCTTTGACTCCGGTTCCCTGCTTGAGCTTGCGCCACCAGGTGTCGCTGTACACCTGCTCATAGTCCGCCTGTTCCAGCACCACGGGCAGCACGCTGGAAAGCGCCCGTGCCGCTGCCTCGTCGTCCTCGGCACGGGGCAGGACGTTGGGACTGGGGTAGTTGTCCATCGCGTCGGCATGCTTGTTGGCGATGGAGTTGAACAACCAGCCGCTGGACGGCTGGGGTTTGCCCTCCATCATGGGGTTCTGGTAGTTCTTCCAGTGTCCCATCCGGAACCACAGTTCGTTGTCCACCAGGCGCTTGTCCAGCGCGGCCTTGCCCGCCTTGTACCGCTGCAAGATCTGCGCAGCCTCAGCCACCTCTTCCGGCCCGATGGGCAGTTTTGTTGCTTCATCCATAGTATTCGTTTTTCTCCTTCCTGCCCTCTGTTGCAGGGCGCTATCGTTTTTCTCCGCCCCCAGCTCTCCCAAAGGGAGAGCCTTTACACCCTCAGGAACTTCGCCTTCCGATGCAGCTCCAGCGGGTCATCCAGCACCGGCGGGGCCGGTGTATGCCGGGGCGGCGAGATGGGATTTTCCATCAGCACATAGCGGCACTCATCGTAGATGTGGTCTTCCTGCCGGGTGTCGATGTCCTCCACATTGCTCTCGTCGTACACGAGGTTCGGGATGGTGCGGATGAAGTGCTTGCAGGTGTTGAACACCTGCAGCATCGGCCTGCCCTCGCCGTCAAAATTCAGCCGGTAGTGCATCTGCATCTTGCCCGCCAGACGGGTGTGGTCGCCGGGCATCCAGTGCAGAAAGTTCGGCCCCCGCTCCATCATGGCGGCGATGCTCTCGCCCCGACTCTCGTCGAAGATGGCCGGGTCGGCGATGCCCTGAATGACTCTGCCCCGGAGCACCGGGTCGTTCTGCTCGGCCTCCCGGATGCGCCGTGCCTGCTCCACCGGGTCGATGCGCAGACCCTCGTTGGGGCGTCCGGTGCAACCGTACAGCTCCTTGATGCGGTAGAGCTGCCCCTCCTCGTCCGCCGCGTACCACCCCACCGAGAAGGGCTTCGAAAAGCCGAAATCGTAGCCCCGGTAGATCTTCCAGTGCTTCGGGATGGTGAACGGCGCGATGACGTGGGTCCAGCGCTGGTCTTCGTAGTGGTTCGGGTCGTTCCGCCACTCGGTGAACACCTGCCCCGAAAAGCTGTCCCAGCTGCCGTAGAGCAGCGCCTGCTTTTCGGCCTCCGGCATGGCCGCGAGGCTGGCCAGATAGTCCGGGTCATTTTCTAGCAGGGCTGGGTTGTCGAAGATGCTGGACGGGATGAACACCCGCGCCCGCCGCAGCACCTTTTCGGTGCCGTCCGGCATCCGCACCGGGTATTCCTCCACGATGGGGGTGCCGGGCGGGGCGGGCGTGATGAACCGCGCCTTTACCCAGCCGTGGCCCACCCCGCCGGGGTTGGTGGTGGCCCGCAGATACACCCGGGTGCCGGGGCCGGTGGGGCGGTTGCGGCTCATCATGTAGCTGTACTCCTCCCACTCGAAGTGGGTCAGCTCGTCGAACCCGATGAAATCGAAGGCTTTGCCCTGATAGTTCGTCCGGTCTTTGGTGTACTGCATGGAGCCGAAGTAAATTTTCGCCCCGCTGGGGAAGACCCACACATGGCTCGTGGCGTTGTACTGCGCCTCCGGAAAGGCCCGGCGGTAATAGCTTTGACTTTTGTCCACGAGGTCGGAAAGCTGCGGATAGGTCTTGCGGAGGATGAGCGCCCGGTAGTGCGGAATGTGTACCTGCCGCAGCGCCTCGATGACGAGGGCGTCGCTCTTACCGCCGCCTGCCGCGCCGCCGTAAAGTGCTTCCGGCTCCGGCCTCCGCATAAATTCCATCTGCCTCGGCTGAGGCCTCCACACGACGCCCGCATTCTTGTTTTCTGTCGTCATACATCCTCCACCGGCGGCAGCAGCACCACGCCGCATTCCCGCCCTTCTGCGTCCACGCCCTGGTCGTTCAGGGTCTTCGACACGCCCGCCAGATCTTTCAGCACGGCAGTCGCTTCTTTCAGTCCCTTCATGATGCCGGGGTCGGTGCTGTTCTCTCTGCGGGCCGCGCGCTGGCGGGCGTTCAAATCTTTCACCTCCTGCGCCAGCATGGTGCTCAGGGTGTCGGTGGCTTTCCGGAGACTTTCCTGCCCCTTGGCCGCAGCCTGCTTTTCCTGCCCCATCCTGTGTTCTCACTTCCTTTCGTTCTGTCGCTGGCAAAAGGATACCACGCTTTTCTCCGCCGCAGGAGTACATACTTTTTGCCCTCACATTTGTATTTCACTGTATATTTTATCCTGTAAGTAATATCTCAAAGCAGCAAAAATCCCCTGCCTGTGTTCTTTTCCACAGACAGGGGATCTTTCACTCAATTTTCTGCGCAAAGTCTCCGGGAGACTCTCTGCGTATTTTTACAGGGTTTCCACCCGGTCAAACAGCTCCTTTGCGGCCTCCACAGCCTCCTTGCTGCCGAAGACCACCCTCACGCCCTTCTCCATCCGGGCCGACAGGTCCGCCGCCTCGGCCTTGAGGGCGGCAGCATCCACACTGCACAGGCTCTTGCGCTCGGCGGCAGTCATCTCGTCGGTGATGCCGCAGAAATATTTGCAGTCGGTAGACGCAGCCTCTTCCCGGGGCTTGCGCGGGGTGTCCAGCTTTGCTGCCGCGCCCACGATGAACTCGTTCATGTCCTTCTCGGTGTAGTCGCGGCCTGCCAGTTCTGTCGGCCCCTTTGCGAAAGTCTCATAGCTTTCTTTCAGGTGCGGGTCACGGTAGGTGTAGAGATATTCGGTGCCGTCGTTCTGGGTCACCATGCCGGTGCCGTACGCGCCGCCCACCTCGCGGATGTTGTGCCACAGATACTCGTAGCTCATCACCCGGGCCAACACCTTCCGCTCCAACCGCCGCTCCATGGGCCAGACCAGCACATCATAGTTCACGCCGCCGTCGATGATGAAGGCCTCGTTCACCGGAGCTGTCAGCTCCTCCGTGTAGGGTTTTGCCTCGCCGCGCTTTTCTGCCGCGAAGGCACTGCCCGGCAGAAGCTTTTTCAGGGTATCCAGCGCCGCGTCGCTGCCGTGGAGGCTGACGGTCAGGGCGTTCTTTTTCAGCACGCTCTTCCACAGCTCTTCCATCTTTTTGCCCAGAGCGGTCCAGTCGGCCTTTTCCAGCAGCTCACAGAGATAGTGGTAGTAGCTCACGCCGTTGCAGCGCTCACTCAGTGCGGATTCCACCGAGAAATGTGCCGCCGCCCGCATGGCGGCGAAGGCGTGGCCCTCCCGCAGGAACTTCTGCTCCATGAGCAGCTTCTGCTGGCTTGCCACCCGCTCCATCGCAGCTTCGGCCTGCGGGCCGCTGAACTTTGTCTCATACAGCCACTCGCTGCCCAGCTCCACAGCCTTTTCGAGGCTGCGTTCCAGCATGCTCATCCCCACGATGAGCTTTGCGTGGCAGGGCCTGCCTTCCTGCCGTCCCGTCCAGCAGTCCATCCACGCACCACTGCTTCCCAGCCAGGTGTTCCGCAGAGTGTTCAGTTCCCGGGCCGTGTGCTTTTCGGTGTCCAGCTCATCCATGACATCCGTGAGCAGATGCAGGCAGGACATGTCTTCCGGTGCCATGCCGCCCAGATCATAGTAAAGGTACAGGTAGGTATTGCCTGCCGAGGGGTGGTGCAGCAGTTCTGCACCCGCCAGAAGCTCCCTGCTGCCCGGAGTCTGCTTTTTGCCCTCGCCGAGGTCGGCGGCTGTCAGCGGATGGTCCAGCACCAGCTTGCCGTCGGTGCGGGCGGCGCGCCCCTCTTCCTCTTTCCTGGGCAGGGTCGGCACCTGGATGATCTCCACCGGCGCAGGCGCGAACAGCTCCCGCAGCAGCTCATTGAACCAGCCCTGTTCCAGCTTCTCCCGCAGGGAAGCGAACAGAGCGTTCGTGTGGAGCAGCAGGGCCGGGTCGCCGGTGTGGAGCCATCCGGTAGATGCATTGATGGCGTCCAGCACACCGTCCGGGATGCTGCCCGGCCGCTCAAGGGAAGCGAACTCGGTGGAGTTGAGGCTTGCCATCAGCAGCTCCTCGGGGATGCCCTTCTCAAGGATGCCGTCCACGGCCTTGCGCACGGCGGCGGCAAACTTGCCCGCCGACTCTTCCGTCGCGCCCCGCAGCACAAGCTCCAAGGTCGGCTGCAGCGTGCTGTCGTCAAATCCCACGTCGATGTCCGCGCCCAGTTTTTCTTCCAGCAGGGCGGCTTTCAGAGGCGCCTGGTTCGTCCCCAGCAGGGCGTCCAGCAGGATCTCCACGCCCAGCTGGCGCTCCCGGTCGCTGAACGCACCGGTGTACCACGCCAGCGCACACTGAGCCTCGTCCGGCTCCGGCTTCTCGGTATAGTACGGGATATTCCGCTTCGCACCGGTCTGCTCGTCCTGCACCGTCAGGCGGGGGCGGCTGGCGCTCTTGGGCATACGGCTCAGATACTGCTCGTCGAGGAAGGCCAGCTTCTCGGCCATGTCCATCTTGCCGTAGAGGGTGATGCAGCAGTTGTCGGCGCTGTAGTGGCGGCGGTAGACCCGCACATACTTCTCATAGGTCAGCGCCGGAATGGACGCCGGGTCGCCGCCGGAGACGAAGCCGTAAGCCGTATCCGGGAACATTGCCCGGCTCAGAGCATTCTGCAGCTGTGCGTCCGGCGTCGCCAGCGCCCCCTGCATCTCGTTGTAGACGACGCCGCTCACCGTACCGTCTTCGTCCCGGTGCCAGCCCTCCTGCTCGAACACGCCCTTGTCCACCATGGCCAGCGGGCAGAACACCGCGTTGAGATAGATGTCCATCAGGTTCTTGAAGTCCGTCTCGTTGGGGGTAGCGAAGGGATACACCGTCTTGTCCGGGAAGGTCATGGCGTTCAGAAAGGACGCCATGCTGCTCTTGAGCAGCTGCAAAAACGGCGACTTCACCGGGTACTTCTCGCTGCCTGCCAGCACCGAGTGCTCGAGGATGTGGAACACACCGGTGTCGTCGGAGGGGAAGGTACCGAAGCCGATGCCGAAGGCCTTGTTGTCGTCGTCGTTTTCCACCAGCAGGACAGCCGCCCCGCTGACGTCATGGGTCAGCACGGTCAGCGTCCCGTGCTGTTCGGGGCAGTCCTCGCGCTTGACGAGGGTGTAGCCGGGATATTGTTTCATGGTCTTGCTCCTTTGCGTTTTCTGGATTTTTCTCTATTGTATCATCCTGCCCGACAAAACACAATGAATGGTTTGTGAATCATAACTCGCGGGACGCAAAAAGGCCTCCCCTCGAAGGGGAAGCCTCTCTGCATGTATCGGGAATTATTGAAGGAATTTTCGTTGCTCTATGAGATGCAAATTCGGAAATCAAACCTTCTTAACCAGGAAGATAGCTCTGCCAATCGGACGCTTTTCGCCTTCCATACCGGGTGCCCAAATCAAATCCTCAGGCAGAGTGATGTCGTCCGTAGAGATATATGCTGCATCACCGGGCATCTTAACAACCAGCTCGCGCTGGTTGTCAGCAGCAGTACCGTTGATGAGCTGCAAGGTAACTCTGACATTGATCGAAGTATCGACCGTCTTTTTCACCTTAACGATAGCCAAAAGCGTGTTACCATTGTCAATGATCTCGACCGGAGTAGTGTCGGCCAGCTCATAGCCCTGCGGGATCTTGTCCGCAGGAATGCTCTTGGGGTCAACGACGGTAGCATCCTTCAGAACGGGATGCTCATAATAATCGCCGCCATTTCCAATGCCTGCGCCGCCATTGTCAACATCGGCAAAGATAATTTTGACCTGCTTGCTCGTCGTGCCAGGCACATCCGGAACTTCCGTACCGGGAACCTTACTGCTGCTGTCGCCGCCATCACAGCCTGCCAGCACACCTGCTGCGGCAACAGCCAGAGCCGCAGCACCAGCGCTCTTGAGGAAACGGCGGCGGGAAATCATATCCAGTCTCATAATTAAAAACCTCCACATTGTTTTAGAGGTCTTTCCCCGCTCGCATTTTCTTCCTTCCGGGCGTAAGGCAAACCTCTGTTCTGATTCATTATACCCCCCCCCATTATATTTGTCAAGAGGTTTTAGTATTTTTGTGGCGGCTTTCTGCATAAAAAATCGCCCGGCTTTTCTGCGTTTTACACAAAATACAACAGTCTGCGTTTTGAATGCACAAGCCCCATCCGCAAGCTGCATATCGCAACTATGCCGTTTTGATAGGCACTATTTTTGAAAAACACAATAAAAAGAGAGCCGTACAGGACAGCTCTCTCCGTTTCCGATTTTTATGATCGTTTGTTATGCCGTTTCTCCCTGACGGCACGACACCCTGAACAGCACGAATCCCACGATGAACAGGACGATGAGGGAGCCGACACCCACATTGGCGCTTCCGGTGAGCTGGCTTCCCACGCTGACGATCATGGTGCCGAGGAAGGACGCGCCCTTGCCGCAGATGTCGAAGAGGCCAAAGTATTCGCCCGACTTTTCCGGCGGGATGATCTTTGCAAAGTGGGAGCGGCTGAGCGCCTGCACGCCGCCCTGGAACATGCCCACGATGACAGCCAGCACCCAGAACTGCCACTGCCGGGTCAGGAAAAACGCAAACACCGCGATGCCCGCGTAGGCCGCGATGCACACCGGGATGAGCTTTGCCGAGGGGTACTTGTTTGACAACCGCCCAAAGATGAGGGCCGACGGGAACGCCACGATCTGGGTCACAAGAAGTGCCAGCAAAAGGCCGGTGGTGTCCAGACCCAGCGCCGTGCCGTAGGCCGTCGCCATGTCGATAATGGTGTACACGCCGTCGATGTAGCAGAAGAACGCCAGCAAAAACCAGAACACCTGTTTATCCTCCGGCAGATGCCGCAGGGTGTGGCCGATGCGGCCAAAACTCTGCCGGACAGCGTGCTTTTCTACCTCCACATAGTGGAGCTGTTTATAACTTTTCAGCAGCGGCAGGGTCGTGAGCAGCCACCACGCCGCCGTCAGCAGGAGTGCCAGGTTCAGCGCCGTCATCTGGCTGATGCCGATGCTCCCCGCCCCCAGCACAAGGCCAAGACAGACCACGAAGGGTACGCAGCTGCCGATGTATCCCCACGCATAGCCCCGGCTGGACACTTCGTCCATCCGCTCGGGAGTGGTCACGTCGCTGAGCATCGAGTCGTAGAACACCAGGCTGCCCGAAAAGCCCACCTTCGCAATGACAAAGATGACCAGAAACGGCAGCCACGCCGACGCCGCGCCCATGGCGCAGCAGCCCACGATGCCCACGAAGACGCAGAGTATGAAGATAGGCTTCTTGAAGCCCTTCGTGTCGGCCACTGTTCCCAAAATCGGGCTCAAAACCGCCGTGATGACGGTCACAGCCGAGCTGGCATAGCCCCAGTAAGCCAGATACTCCACCGAGCTCAGGCCCCCGGCTGCCGCCTGCGCATTGAAGAAAATGGGGATAAGGGTGGCCACCATCAGCACAAAGGCCGAGTTTCCCACGTCGTATAGGATCCAGTTCCGCTCCAAGCTCGTCAGGCGGAATTTGCCGCTTTTTTCCATCCGGTGCTCCTCTCAGTTCTCCCCAAACGTATGCTGATACTCCGCCCCAAGCGGCTTGTTCTCTGCATACTCTTCGATGAGCCTTACCGCCAGCGGCACAGCCGTTTTATACAGCTTTTCGAGCTTCTGGCTGCTCTGGACGCATTTGGGGTTCGGCTGCGGATTCGCCACAAGGCCGTGCATGAACTCATACTTGCCCGCGACGCGCATCCCGGTCAGCACCACCCAGCGCTTGACGGGGTTCGCTGCCTGCAAAAGATGATGCACCGTTATCATCCCCTTCATCGCCGCCAGCGTCTCGTCCACCGTGACGCCTTCGTAGAAGGGCGCGATGACCTCGGCCCGCTCCCGGCTGGGCTTGATGTGGCTGGCCGTGAAGAACTTTATGGGGTCGAGGCCGTCTTCCCGCATCAGGGCGTTGTCAAACTCCGTCTCGATCTCGCAGTGTCCCACACCGCTCTCCCGGACATAGGCCTCCACATAAGGGTGACAGGTGCTGTCCAGCGCGAAGTGGCAGACAAAGCCCAGCACATAAGCCAGTGCGGCGCTTTTATCCGTTGCATTTTCCACCACGGTGCGGGCGCGGGTGAAAAACACCTCGCCCTTCTGCTCGTGCATGGCGTTGCCCAGACGGTTCACCGGGTTCGACTGCAGGGCCTTGTAATAAAACATCAGGTCCGGCCCGTGGAGACCTATGTCGTAAAGCTCCCGGTGCTGTTCCAGCGTCGCGCGCAGACCGTCCGGCAGCAGGGCCAGAACATCCGCACCAAAGCGGCGGTGTGCGTAGGTAGAAGGCATGATACCGCCCCTTTTCGTTTATTTTTCGTAGCCCTGCGGCAGCTCGTTCTTCAGGCCGCGCTCCATCAGGGACTTGACAGCCTCTGCCGCACCCATGCCCTTGTTGACGATGGCGTTGACGGTCTGGACGATGGGCATTTCCACCTGATACCGCTCGGCCAGTTCCAGCGCAGCGGGCAGGGCGTTCATGCCCTCGACCACCATGCCGACTTCCTTGACGGCATTTTCCGGGGTCTCGCCCTTGCCGATGAGGATACCGGCGCGGTTGTTGCGGCTGTGCATACTGGTGGCCGTCACGATGAGGTCGCCGATACCAGCCAGACCTGCGAAGGTGTGGACATTGCAGCCCATCGCCACGCCCAGACGGGCGATTTCTGCGATGCCGCGGGTGATGAGGGCAGCGCGGGCGTTATCGCCGTAGCCGAGGCCGGTGGAGATGCCGACGCCCAGCGCGATGACGTTCTTCATGGCGCCGCTCAGCTCTACACCCTTGATGTCCTCGTTGGTGTAGACTCGCATGACATTGTTGGTGAAGACCTCCTGCACATAGGCAGCGGCCTCCTTATCCTTGCTGGCCGACACGATGGTGGTGGGCAGGTCGATGGCCACTTCCTCGGCGTGGGTGGGGCCGGACAGGGCCACAAGGCGCACGCCCTTCGGGCCGCCTTCCTTGCCCAGTTCATCGGCCAGGATCTCGGTCATGGTGTACAGGGTGTCGGGCTCGATGCCCTTTGCCACGTCCACGATGATCTGGCCGTCGGCCACATAGGGCCGGGCCTTTGCCGCCGTGGAGCGGACGAACACCGACGGCACTGCGAACAGCAGGATGTCCTTGTCTTTGCAGACTTCCTCGATGCTCTTGGTGAACCGCAGCTCGTCGGGGATCTTCATCTGCGGCAGGTTGGGGTGCTTGCGGGTGGTGGAAAGGCTGTCGATCTCCTTCTCGATGGCCGACCACACCAGCACATCATTCCCGCTCACAGTCAGCATCCGTGCAAGGGCCATGCCCCAGGTGCCAGCACCCAGAATACCAATACGTTTCATCACGTTTGTCCTCCGTATCCGCCGCGCTCCCGTCTGGCGGGGCGTGCGGCCTGTTTGTACCTTTACAGGTTTATACAGCTCTATTGTACCCGAAAGCTTCTGCCGCGTCAACTACTCTGCCGTTCTGCACAAAGTCAGCACCTGTTTTTCGCCCATTTCGTCTATACCATGCAATTTCTCGAAACCATTTGCGTTCATTTCCAAATCATGTTATAGTATTCTGGTAGGTTTTGTAGGATTTTCATTTTTTCCTCTTGACTTTGACCCTGCTTTAAGGTATATAATATGTCCACCCACTTGTCCTGTCTGTTTATTCAAATTTTAAAAAAGGAGTATCCATGCTGGAAACACTCTTATCCAACCGCACCGTCAGCGTGCTCTGGGAGGCTCTTCCCCGCATCCTCTCGGCGGGCCTCACCATGACCATCCCCCTCACCCTCGTCTCGTTCACCTTGGCGATGGTGCTGGCGGTGGCCGTGGCGCTGGTGCAGTACGCCCGGGTGCCGGTGCTGAGCCAGCTGGCCCGGTTCTACATCTGGGTCATCCGCGGCACGCCGCTGCTGGTGCAGCTTTTCATCATCTTTTACGGCCTGCCCAGTGCGGGCATCATGCTGGACGCCTTCCCGGCGGCAGTCATCGCCTTCGCCTTCAACGAGGGCGCATACTGTGCTGAGACTATGCGCGGCGCACTCGAGAGCGTGCCGCAGGGCCAGCTGGAAGCCGGCTACTGCGTCGGCATGAGCTGGTGGCAGATCATGCGCCGCATCGTGCTGCCGCAGGCCCTGCGCACCGCAGTGCCCGCTCTCTCCAACTCGCTCATCGGCATGATCAAGGACACCTCGCTGGCGTCCAATATCACAGTAGCCGAGCTGTTTATGGCCGGTCAGCGCGTGGCCGCCCGCACCTACATCTTCCTGCCCATCTACTGTGAGGTGGCCGTGGTGTATCTGCTGTTCTGTACCGTCATCACCAAGCTGCAAGGGCTGCTGGAGCGCCAGCTCAACGCCCACGGCTTCCAGTAAGAAAGGAGTGTGGCTGTTATGGCAATGTTAGAGATACGCGGCGTCCACAAATCCTTCCATACTTACGCAAAGCCCGGCGTCCATCCCGGCATCTTTGGCCGCGCCCCCAAGCCGACCAGCAGCCTGGACGTACTGCGCGGCGTCGATTTGACGGTGGAAAAGGGCGACGTCGTGGCCATCCTCGGCCCTTCCGGCTCAGGCAAGACCACCCTGCTGCGTTGTCTCAACTTTCTCGAGACGGCGGACGCAGGCCAGCTCACCTTCGACGGTGAGACCTTCGACCTCGCCCACGCCGATCGCGCCAGCATCGCGCGGCTGCGCCGCAAGACGGCTTTCGTCTTCCAGAACTACAACCTCTTCCGCAACAAAACGGCCCTGCAGAACGTCACCGAGGGCCTCATCGTCGCCCGGAAGATGCCCAAAGCGGAGGCTGATGCCGTCGGCATGAAGATGCTGGAAAAAGTCGGCCTCGCTGACCGGGCCGACTACTACCCCCGTCAGCTGTCGGGCGGTCAGCAGCAGCGCGTGGCCATCGCCCGCGCTCTTGCCTCCGGCCCCGAGATCATCTATTTCGACGAACCCACCAGCGCCCTCGACCCGGAACTGACCGGCGAAGTGCTGGCCGTCATGCGGCAGCTGGCACAGGAAGGCATGACCATGCTGGTCGTCACCCACGAGATGGGCTTTGCCCGCAACGTCTCGTCCCGCACCGTCTTCATGGAAAACGGTGTCGTGGTCGAGGAAGCCCCCTCGCAGGAGTTCTTCGCCCATCCCAAAGAGGCAAGGACCCGTGAGTTTTTGCAGAAAATCTCCCATACTGAATAAGAAAGGATCATCACCTATGAAACGCAGAACCTTTATTTCTCTTATGAGCGTCATGGCCGCTGCCGGTGTTCTCTCGCTGGCTGGCTGCTCTTCCAACACTTCTGCCTCCACTGCTTCCAGCACCGCTGCTTCTGCTTCCGCTGCTGCCGCCAACAAGCTGGAGACCATCCAGTCCAACGGCAAGCTGGTCATCGCGCTGGAAGGCGCATGGCAGCCCTGGAGCTTCCACGATGAGAGCGACACCCTCGTGGGCTACGACGTCGAAGTCTCCCGCGCCATTGCCGAGAAGCTGGGCGTCGAGCCCGAGTACGTCGAGAGCGACTGGGACAGCCTGTTTGCCGGTCTGGATGCTGGCCGCTACGACCTCGTCTGCAACGGTGTCGAAGTCACCGAAGAGCGCGCCAAGACCTACGACTTCACCACTCCCTACGGCTACATCCACACCGCCCTCGCCGTCCGCAAGGATAACGACGACATCAAGAGCTTCGAGGACCTCGCCGGCAAGACCACGGCCAACAGCCTCGCTTCCACTTACATGGAGCTGGCCGAGAGCTACGGCGCGACCGTTCAGGGCATCGACACGCTGGAAGAGACCATCCAGCTGCTGACCGCTGGCCGCATCGACGCCACCCTGAACGCCAACGTCTCCTTCTACGACTACCTGAACGTCCATCCGGACGCCGACTTCAAGCTGGTCGCCCAGACCGAAGATGCTTCTCACGTTGCGATCCCTATCGTCAAGAGCGAAGACTCTTCCTTCCTCGACGCCCTCAACAGCGCCATCGACGAGCTGCGCGCTGACGGCACCCTCAAGGAGCTGAGCGAGAAATATTTCGGTCAGGATATTTCTTCCGAGAATTAACTTTTTGTTTTGATCGTCAGCGAAGCATCAGAAGTGCATCATGGTCTATCCCGTAGGCGAAACCGCAAAGCTTCCGGGAGTTGTCAAAAATATCCGGGAAGAAGATGTTCCCGAGCGCTTCCGTGCCGAACTGCGCGGTGTCCCGGAAAGCAGATAAGAATATTGACGAAGGGGGCAGATGCCATGCAGCATCTGCCCCCTTTTTGTTATAAATATCTTCCGGTAATACTCTCCGGATTTTCCTGGATCTCCTCCGGCGTGCCTGTTGCCACGACGCGGCCGCCGCTCTCGCCGCCGCCCGGCCCCATGTCGATGACATAGTCCGCGTTGCGGATGACGTCGAGGTCGTGTTCGATGACAACGACCGTTGCGCCGTTGTCCAGCAGGGCTTGGAACACCCGCAGCAGCACCTGCACGTCCAGCGGGTGGAGGCCGATGCTGGGCTCATCGAAAACGAATACCGAATCGGTCTGGGTGCGGCCGATCTCGCTGGCCAGCTTGAGGCGCTGGGCCTCGCCGCCGGAGAGGCTGGGCGTCTCTTCGCCCAACGTCAGGTAGCCCAGACCCAGCTGCTGCAATGTCTGCAGGCGCTGGCTCACTGTCTTCATCCCGCCGCAGAACGCAAGGGCGGAGTTGACATCCATATCCATCAGTTCCGGCAGGGAGACGGCCTGCTCCGCCTCGTTCATCAGCTTCACGCCGTAAGCCGCCCGCGCGTAGCGGGAACCCCGGCAGTCGGGGCAGACGATGTTCACGTCCGGCAGGAACTGCACGTCCAGGCTCACCTCACCGGTGCCGTCGCAGCCGGGGCAGCGCAGACTGCCCGTGTTGTAGGAAAAATCGCTGGCCTTGAAGCCCTTTTGCCTGGCGTCCGGAGATTTGGCATAGAGCTTCCGCAGCTCGTCGTGGACGCCCGCGTAGGTCGCCACGGTAGAGCGCACATTGATGCCGATGGGCGTCGCGTCGATGAGCTTGACGTGCGCGATGCCCTCGGCGCGAATCTCCCGGATATGAGGCGGGAGGGCGCTGCCGTTTATCTTTGCTTCCAGCGCCGGCACGAGGCTTTCCAGCACCATCGTCGTTTTGCCGGAGCCGGACACGCCCGTTACCACGGTGAGCCGCCCCTTGGGAACGTCCAGCTCCAAAGGCTTGACCGTGTGGATGCTGCCGGTGGAGAGATGGATAGCCCCCTCTGCGAACATCTCCCCTGTCCCGGCACACCGGCGCAGCTTTGTCTCAGCTTTTCCGGAGAGGAACGGCCCGATCTGGGACTCCGGCTTTGCCTCCAAATCAGCTATCGTCCCTTCGGCAATGACATGTCCACCCTTAGCTCCCGCTTCCGGCCCCATCTCGATCACCCAGTCGGCCTCTTTCAGGATCTGGGTGTCGTGGTCCACCAGAATGACCGAGTTGCCGTCGGCCACGAGGTCGTGCATCACGCCGGTCAGGCCCACGATGTTCGACGGATGCAGGCCGATGGACGGCTCATCCAGCACATAGAGCACGCCGGTGGTGCGGTTGCGGACGGCCCGGGCCAGCTGCATCCGCTGGCGCTCACCGGTGGAGAGGGTCGAGGCCGAGCGGTCAAGCGTCAGATAGCCCAGACCTAAGTCCATCAGCCGCTTGGCGGTACTCTCGAATGCCTCGCAGATGCTCTCCGCCATCGGGCGCATCTCTTCCGGCAGGCTGCCCGGCACGCCCTTCACCCACTCTACGAGGGCTTCCAGCGTCATCTGGCAGGCTTTGTCCAGCGAGATGCCCCGCAGCTTCGGCGCACGCGCCGCCGCTGAGAGCCGTGAGCCATGACACTCGGGGCAGACATCTTCCCGCAGGAACTTTTCCACCCGCTTCATGCCCTTGTCATCCTTGACCTTTGCAAGAGCATTTTCTACGGTGTAGACGGCATTGTAATAGGTAAAGTCCAGCTCGCCGGCCTGGTTCGAGTTCCTGGCGTGGTAGAAGATATGCTTTTTCTCTGCCGGACCGTGGTAGACGATGTCCTTTTCCTGTTCGGTCAGGTCGCGGAACGGCACATCCGTCCTCACGCCCATCTCCCGGCAGACGTCTGTCATCAGCGACCACATCAGGCTGTTCCACGGGGCCACTGCGCCGCCGTCGATGGTCAGCGAGTCGTCCGGCACCAGCGACGCCATGTCCACCGTCCGGACGCTGCCTGTGCCGCTACACTTCTGGCAGGCACCTTGAGAGTTGAAAGCCAGCTCCTCCGCCGACGGCGCATAGAAATGCGCACCGCACTCCGGGCAGACCAGCTCCCTGCCCGCCGCAACAGCCAGCGTCGGCGGGATGTAATGCCCGTTCGGGCAGCGGTGGCTTGCGAGGCGGGAGTACATGAGCCGCAGGCTGTTCAGCAATTCCGTGCCGGTGCCGAAGGTGCTGCGGATGCCCGGCACGCCCGGCCTCTGGTGCAGCGCCAGCGCCGCCGGGACATACAGCACCTCTTCCACCGAGGCTTTCGAAGCCTGGGTCATCCGGCGGCGGGTGTAGGTGGACAGCGCTTCCAGATACCGGCGGGAGCCTTCGGCATACAGCACCCCCAGCGCCAGCGAGGATTTGCCCGAGCCCGACACGCCCGCAATGCCCACGATCTTGTTCAGCGGGATATCCACGTCGATGTTTTTCAGGTTGTGTACCTTTGCCCCGCGCACGAGCATTTTGTCTATCATTCTGTTTTTCCTTCCCTTTGGCCTTTTTGCGCCAGATGAATTCGATGAGGCCCGGGCCTCTGTAGGCCGCGGCTTTCCAGTATGGGACAACGACAAATCATATCGGCGGTATTTTATTGGGATATGAAAGAGACGTTCTCCGCCTGCTTCGGCGCTGCCGGATGGCCTGGCTCCGCTTTTGTCAGCATCTGCTGGAACTTCCGGGCCGCCGTGTTCAGCGGGCGGTGATGGTCGTAGATGAGGCAGATCGAGCGGGAGGGAATGATCTCCTGCAGATGCAGCTCGACAAGCTCGCCGCGGGCCAGACGTTCTTTTGCCATTGGTTCCGGCACGAAGGCAAGGCCCAGCTCACTTTTCACCAGCGTGAGCATCTGGTCGGTGGTGGCGGCCTCGGTGTCGGGCCGGAGCACAGCGTCGTGGTCGAGGAAGAACTGCCGGTAGAAGCTCCGGGTCATGCTCTCATCGCCGAGAGAGATGAGCGGATAGCCGCTCAGTTCCTTCAGCGTCAGACGCCGACTGGCCAGAGCAGTGAAGGTCTTTCCGCCCACCAGAACTTCATAAAACGGTCTCAGTTCCACCATCTTCAGGCCCTGTTCCACCTCTGCCGGGGTGGAGATGACGGCAAAATCCACTTCTCCGTTCTTCACAGCCTGCACCGCCTGGGGCGTGGAGTGGTTCGAGATGCGCAGCCGGATGCCGGGATACTCGGTGTGGAACGTCCGCAGCTTCTCGGCCAGATAGATGTTCAGCGCCGTCTCCGTCGCGCTGATGCTGATGGAGCCGTGCTCGAGGGTGGCGCTGGCGCTCAGCTCTTCCTCCGCGTCCTGTATCTGCACTGCCGCCGAGGCGATGCGGGAGTAGAGCATCTCGCCCTCCGGCGTCAGGGTGACGCCCCGGTTGGAGCGGGTAAAGAGCACACAGTTCAGCTGGCTTTCCAGCCGGTTCATCGAGTGGGTGATGTTGGGCTGGTTGTTGC
>OMCM01000376.1_pt1 | contig 34548 bp, 27 predicted proteins | sample 1645021 | NCBI WGS metagenome assembly OMCM01 (sample SAMEA103958142, study PRJEB25191) | human gut metagenome | biome: human-associated habitat [ENVO:00009003]; feature: intestine environment [ENVO:2100002]; material: feces | place: Germany | collected 2013/2015
TATATTCTTCCGTCTCTATAGCCGTAAGGTTGTAAAGGCGGGATTTTTTTTGCCTTTGCATCGATGTATATATTTTGATTTATGAATGGAGGATGAATTGTGAAGAATTTTGACAAGTACGAAAAAGCATATTTTATGCCCCCAGAATGTACGTACGACTGGGTGAAAAAAGAAACAATTACCAAAGCACCGATATGGTGTTCTGTCGATTTAAGAGATGGTAACCAGGCTCTTGTTGAACCTATGAGTCTTGATGAAAAGCTTGAATTCTTCCAGATGTTAGTTGAAGTTGGATTTAAAGAAATTGAAATTGGTTTCCCTGCAGCTTCTGAGACAGAATATGAGTTCTGCCGTACACTTATTGAGAAGAATATGATTCCTGATGATGTTACAATCCAGGTTCTTACCCAGGCAAGACCACATATTATTAAGAAGACATTTGAAGCCGTAAAGGGTGCTCCGAGAGCAATAGTTCATGTATACAATTCTACTTCATTAGCACAGAGAGAACAGGTATTCAAGAAGTCTAAGGAAGAAGTTAAGCAGATTGCTATTGAAGGTGCTAAGTTATTAAAGGAACTTGCTGAAGCTGATGGAGGAAACTTCCTTTTTGAATACAGTCCAGAGAGCTTTACAGGAACAGAACCAGAGTATGCACTTGAGGTATGCAACGCTGTTGTTGATATCTGGCAGCCAACACCTGATAAGAAATGTATCATCAATCTTCCTGCTACAGTTGAGATGTCACTTCCACATGTATTTGCAAGCCAGATTGAATATATGTCTAAGTACATGCACAACAGAGAAAATGTTATTATTTCTCTTCATCCACATAATGACCGTTCGACAGGTGTTGCTGATGCAGAGTTAGGACTTCTTGCAGGAGCAGACAGAATTGAGGGAACACTTTTTGGTAATGGTGAGAGAACAGGTAATGTAGATATTATTACACTTGCGATGAATATGTATATGCAGGGTGTTAATCCTGAACTCAATCTTTCTGATATGCCACATCTTGCAGAAGTATTTGAAAGACTTACACAGATGAAGATTGATGACCGTCATCCATGGTGTGGTAAGCTTGTTTTTGCAGCTTTCTCAGGTTCACATCAGGATGCTATATCTAAGGGAATGCATTACAGAATTGAAAATGATCCTAATAAATGGACAGTTCCATATCTTCCAATTAATCCAGAAGATGTAGGACGTACATATGATTCAGATGTTATAAGAATTAATAGCCAGTCTGGTAAGGGTGGTGTTGCTTATGTTCTTGAACATAACTATGGAATGATTGTTCCTAAGGCTATGAGAGAAGATCTGGGTTATGCTGTTAAGGATGTATCGGATGTTAATCATAAGGAGCTTTCAGCAGATGAAGTTCTTGAAATATTTGAGAAGAGATATAAGAAATACACACCAGTATTCAAGATTTCTGAAGTACATTTCAAGCAGATTAATGGAATACAGACAGTCGTAACTATTAATGAGAATGGTGAGAAGTACAATGTTGAAGATGGTGGTAATGGTCGTCTTGATGCTGTAAGTAATGCTCTTGCCAGTCATTTTGGAAAGCCTTGTGATATCTTCTGTTATGAAGAACATTCATTAAAGAAGGGTTCTGATTCTAGTGCCATTGCATATGTTGGTATTACAGGAGAGGATGGAAAGAATTACTTTGGTATTGGTATTGACCATGATATCATCAGAGCTTCTATTGATGCGTTAGAGTCAGCTATGAACAGAAGCCTTGAAGCATAATATTTAAATTGAATAATGTGTAATATAACCCATGTCCGGAACGTATACTAGAATGATACTGATTCAGGATATGGGTTGTTTTATTAATGTAGAATTAAAACCCCCCAAAAAGGGGGAAGCAGTACTTTGGTACTAATGCTATTATACGCTGAGAGAGGGAAATATAGTTAAGGGGAAACTATTGGTTCAGACATTTTTGGAGGGATAGTAATGCTTTTTAGAAAACGATTAAGTGGTTTGGATGCAAAGATTAAGAAAACTGCAGTTGGCGTTCTTTTGGTTGCAATAGTTGCAGGTTCTGTGTTTGCTGGTACGTCTTTAAGAGCTGGCGCATATTCAAAAACACAGGATGTCCTTAATGAATTATTAGGAGCAGCAAAACCTTACGGTGTAGTTGCTGAAGAATTTAAGAATGGTAATCACAATCAGACATGTTTCGCGACTAACAAGCTTGTAATAACAGATCAGTGGATGAGTGCATGGCTTGATATGAGCGTTGGAACAACATATATCAAGAGTTTTGATAATTCTGATTCATCAGAGGTTAATGTGGATAGGAATGCATTTAATAATCTTGTGCTTGGAACTGATTATGATTATGAACCCAGAGAGAATAAATATTATATTAAGGATGCTGACGGAAAAAGAACAGGTGCTGTTATTAATGTTGCTAACTGCAAGGATACAATCAATGTTTATTATGCAGAGGATTATATGGATGTAACTGCAGCACTTGATAATGTATACGATAATTTCAAGGCGTATGCAGATACACCAGATTCGGAGGCTGATATAGTTATTGGTGCTTATGATGATAGAAAGATTGATCTTGCTTCATTTAAGAATAAGCAGATTGTAGTGGTAAATATGTATGCTAATAATTATATTGACTGGCAGGGAAAAGAAGTTTCATCTTATTATGGAGAAGGACAGCTCAACATAACAAATAAAGCACAGGGACAGTTTGTTATCATTAATCTGCTTGGCGGTGATGGTGATGCAGACATTAAAAGATTCAGCATTAATGGAAAGAATACAGGCGGATTAACAGATGTTGATGTATCAGACACGGTTATTTTCAATGCTGTTAATGTAACTGGTAATATTAATATAGGTGAGGTATGTGGTATAGTTGTTGCACCAAAAGCAGATATTACCTTAACATCTACATGTAATGGAAGAGCAATTTCTAAGTCATTTGTTAATGTCAATGGACAAATGCATTTTATATCAGATAATCAACAGCAGGAGACGACACAAAAGGAAACAACATCTGTAGCACAGTCTTCATCAGAAACAACAAAGTCAGAAGAGACAACAACTGCACAGGAAACAACAAAGTCAAACGAGATAACAACTGCACAGGAAACAACAAAGTCAAACGAGACAACAACTGCACAGGAGACAACAAAGTCAAACGAGGCAACAACTGTGCAGGAAACAACAAAGTCAAATGAGACAACAACTGCACAGGAGACAACAAAGTCGAATGAGACAACAGTTGCACAGGAGACAACAAAGTCAAACGAGACAACAGTTGCGCAGGAGACAACAAAGTCGAATGAGACAACAGTTGCGCAGGAGACAACAAAGTCGAATGAGACAACAGTTGATGCTGGTAAGGAAACTAAGCCGACAAAACCAGAATCAAACGAAACAACAGCTGTTAATGAGACAACAAAGTCAAATGAAACAACAGTAGATTCTAATAAACAGACAAAAGAACATACAACTTCATCAACTCAGGTCACAAAGAAGACTGGTGAAGTTGCAGGAGATGAAGAATTAGTTACAGGAAAAGAAGATGAGACTGTTGATGGCTCAAGAGTCAGAAAAGCTGGTGAAGTTGCGGCTGATGAAGAGGTTGTAAAGACTGGTGACAATAATCATGTATGGGTATATATTGTGATTCTTGTAGCAGCAGCTGTTATTTCTGGAACTGTTATTGTGATAAGCAAAAAGAGCAATAAAAGATAATAAATGTTAATGATATCAGAGAGGCACAGCAGTAATGTTGTGCCTTTTTTATTGGGGTGGTATTGAAGCACTCTGCTTTTTTATGCTATAATGCAATATGTATGAGTCGAAGTAGGCTTTGAACACAAAATACAGTGAAGAACAAGGAGATGGAAGTTTTATGAAACATTTGATACTTGCATCGGGTTCACCAAGACGAAGAGAATTAATGAGTCAGGTAGGACTTGATTTTACTGTTGTTACAAGTGATGCAGATGAGAATATTAAAGAGATGGAGCCTGAAGATTATGTAAGAGAATTATCTTCTATTAAGGCACAGTCTGTATTAGAGCAATATGCAGATAAAGATGATTCTGTAATCGTTATAGGTGCAGATACTATTGTTTATCATAAAGGAGAGATTCTTACCAAGCCTAAGGATGAAGAGGATGCATTCAGAATTCTTAAGTCTTTAGAAGGTCAGATACATCAGGTGTATACAGGTGTAACTATATGCAGCACACATAAGAATGTAAGTTTTTATGAAAAGACTGATGTGTGGGTATATGATATGACTGATGAGGAAATCAGGGATTACATAAGCACAGGAGAGCCTATGGATAAGGCTGGTGCATATGGTATTCAGGGAAAATTCGCAGCATACATTAAGGGTATTGAAGGCGACTATAATAACGTTGTCGGTCTGCCTGTTGCAAGACTTGTACATGAGCTTAAAACATTTTAAGGAGAAAATATATGGTTAAATTCATAGCAAGTGACCTTGATGGGACATTGCTTCTTAACGGAGCACAGAGCGTCGACGAATCTGCTATACAGTATATCAATAAACTTGTTGACAAAGGCGTTATATTTGCACCGGCTAGTGGCAGGCAGATAACGAGTCTTAAGAGACTTTTTGGGGCTGTCAGTGATAAGCTTGCATATATTGCAGAGAATGGTGCACTTGTGGAATATAAGGGTGAAACTATTGGAAAGACTGCGATGGATAGGAAGCTTGCGTTAGAGATAATTGAGGATGTAATTGAACAGCCTAATTGTGAGGTGCTTGTATCAGGAGAACATACGGCATATATTAAGCCTAAGTCTCAAGAATATTATTACAGGATGACCAAGGTGGTCAATTATCATACTACATTAGTTGATAAGTTCACAGACATTGACGAGGATATATTAAAGATAGCTGTGTGTGATATGACAGGAATTAAGAACTCTAAAGAACATTTTATTAACAAATGGAGTGATAAGGCTTCAGTACTTGTATCGGGAGAACTTTACTTAGACCTTATGGACACTAATGTTAATAAAGGTAGAGGAATTGAGCAGATACAGAAATATTTCAGCTTAAAACCCGAAGAATGTATGGCATTTGGTGACAACTATAATGATATTGCAATGCTTGACAGGGTGTATTACTCATATGTTATGGAGAAAGCTGTAGATGATGTTAAGAAACATGGGCGTTTTGTAACGGGATGGGTAGAAGGAACATTAAGAGAGCAATTTAAAGAGATAAGATAAGGAGATTTAAGTTATGGATAAACATATTGATGAGTGTGCGAAGGTGTTTTTAAGAGATCAGAAACAGCTTTTCGATGAGCCTGTTGCATATGATTTAGAGGAAGCTAAGGAATTCTTAGAGGACTGTATGGCGGTATACTGCAAGGATATTAAAGAATTAAGAGAAGTGATGGATGATGAGGGAATGGATGTATCTGACTTAAGCAATGATGAGCTTCTTGAGCAGTTAGAAGTATTCAGGCTTGATAATGGCGGATATTTCTTCGTGGAAGGATAGTACAGATGCGTATAAATGTTGTATGTGTAGGCAAGATTAAGGAAAAGTTTTATACCCAGGCAGTTGAAGAGTATTCTAAGAGACTTTCAAGATACTGTAAGCTTGATATTGTTGAACTGCCTGATGAGAAAACACCAGATAATGCAAGTGATATAGTCAATGAACAGATTAAGAATAAGGAAGGGGAGAGAATTCTTTCTGCCATTAAAGATGATGCTTATGTATGTGCACTTGCAATAGAAGGGAAAATGCTTGATTCTGTTGAACTATCAGAAAAGATTGAAAGACTTGGAATTGAAGGAACAAGTAACATAACATTTGTAATAGGAGGCTCTTTGGGACTTGCAGATGCAGTACTTAAGAGAGCTGATTATAAGCTGAGTTTTTCAAAGATGACATTTCCACACCAGCTTATGAGAGTTATTCTTTTGGAACAGATATACAGGGCTTACAGGATTATGAAGAATGAGCCATATCACAAATAATTAAAGAGGATAGAATATGAAAAGAAGAAAAAAAACATTTATTATATTAGCAGTTATTCTTGTTGTAGTTCTGTTAGTTGCAGGATATATTAAGTTCTTTAATGGACGTCTGATATATTTCACAACAGGAATGAAGAGCGGTGAGCTTATTAAGACAGCAGGACAGAAGACAACTTATACATGCGAGGCAGATATTCTCATGTCTGATGTGAAGAAGGAATATGAGGAAATGTTTGGCAGTAATATATGGAGAGAGAAAATTGGTGATGCTGATTTTGAAAGCTATATTAAGGACCAGATTAAGAGTAAGTTAATGCGTGTCAAGGCTATGAATGTTAAGGCTAAGGAACGCGGTGTTGTACTTGGAAGAGAAGAAAAAGATTCTGTGGGTAAGGCTGTTGATGCATTTTACAATGAATTAACAGAATCGCAGATAAGCAGTACAGGAATAACTAAGGATAAACTGAATACAATGTTTACTGAATTTGCAATAGCACAGAAACTCTACGATGACCTTACTTCCAGCATGGATATTGAAGTAAGCGCAGATGAGGCAAGAGTTATTGATATCCAATATATTGTATCAGATTCAGAGGAAGATATTAATAAAGCATATAATCTTGTGAATTCAGGAAGTTCATTCTTTGCTGTTGCCAAGGAATACAATGCGGATGGCGAATATGAGTACGAACTGAAACGTAGCGAGATGGATGCAGCATTTGAAAAAGCAGCATTCAATCTGTCTACTGGTGAGATGAGCAGTATAGTTGAGTCAGCAGGCAGATATTACATTATAAGATGTACATCGGATAATGATAAGGCTAAGACAGAGGTTAATAAGTCTGCAATTCTTGAAAAGAGAAAGTTAGAGCAGTTTAATGCTGATTTTGAGAAATATGAATCTAGTATATATATGGAATTTAATAATAGCGAATGGAAGAAATTAAGTATTCAGGATGCGTATACGTTGGGAAGCAGCTTTGAGGATACTTTCAATGCGTATTTTGGAAAGTAAAGAGGAGAGTAATTAATAATGGCAGCTAATAAATATGATGCTAACAGTATATCTATACTGGAGGGCCTTGAAGCGGTAAGAATGAGACCTGGTATGTATATTGGAAGTGTCGGAACAAAAGGTCTTAATCATCTTATATATGAGATTGCGGATAATTCAGTGGATGAACATCTTGCGGGTTTTTGTACACAGATAAATGTAACTCTTAATGATGATGGAACAGCAACTATCAAGGATAATGGACGAGGTATTCCTATCGGAATCCATCCTAAAGCCGGAATACCTGCGGTTGAGGTTGTATTTACAGTACTTCATGCAGGCGGCAAGTTCGGAGATGGAGGATATAAGATATCAGGCGGACTTCACGGTGTTGGAGCGTCTGTAGTTAATGCACTTTCTGTATGGCTTGAGGTTGAGATAAGAGTTGACGGTGGTGTGTACAAGCAAAGATATGAGCGGGGAAAAGCAACAGCACCGCTTGAAAAGATTAGTACATGCAGAAAAAATGATACTGGTACAACTGTTACATTTCTTCCTGATGGAGAAATATTTGAAAAGACAAGATTCAAAGCAGACGCGATAAAGAGCAGGCTTCATGAGACTGCATATCTTAATCCGGGGCTTACAATTGAGTTTGAAGATAAGAGAAAGGGCAGCGAGGATAAGGAAACTTTCCATGAGCCTGACGGACTTAAGGCATATATCAAAGACCTTAACAATGGCAAAGAGACAGTATGCGATATCGTCTACTTTAAGAAGAAGCAGGAAGATATTGAGGTTGAAGTAGCATTTCAGTTTGTTAATGAATTTGAGGAAAATATTCTTGGCTTCTGTAATAACATATACACTCAGGAGGGTGGAACGCATATTACAGGTTTTAAGACCAAGTTTACAATGATTATCAACCAGTATGCGAGAGAACTTGGCATCTTAAAGGATAAGGATGCGAATTTTACAGGTCTTGATGTAAGAAATGGTATGACTGCAGTTGTTGCAGTTAAGCACCCTGCACCAAGATTTGAGGGACAGACCAAGACCAAGCTTGATAATCCGGATGCTGGTACAGTTGTTGCAAATGTAACAGGAGACGAGGTACAACTTTATTTCGACAGACATTTGGATGACCTTAACGCTGTAATTGCATGTGCTGAAAAATCTGCGAAGATACGAAAAGCAGAAGAAAAAGCTAAGACAAATATGCTTACAAAGCAGAAGTTCTCTATAGACAGCAACGGAAAGCTTGCCAACTGTGAGAGCAAGAATCCGGAGGAATGTGAGGTGTTCATTGTTGAGGGAGATTCAGCTGGAGGTTCAGCAAAGACTGCAAGAAACAGAAGAACTCAGGCAATTCTTCCAATCAGAGGTAAGATTCTTAATGTTGAGAAGGCAAGTATTGATAAGGTACTTGCCAATGCCGAGATTAAGACAATGATTAATTCATTCAACTGTGGATTCTTAGAGGGCTACGGTAATGACTTTGATATTAGCAGATTAAGATATAATAAGATTATTATCATGACTGATGCCGATGTGGATGGAGCACATATTGATACACTGCTTCTTACATTTTTCTACAGATTCATGCCTGAGCTTATTAATCAGGGACATGTATATATTGCTACACCACCTCTTTATAAGGTTGTTCCTAAGAAGGGCGAGGGTGAATATCTATATGATGACAAGGCACTTGAGGATTACAGAAAGAAGCATACGTCAGGAACATTTACACTTCAGAGATACAAAGGTCTTGGAGAGATGGATCCTGACCAGCTATGGGAGACAACGCTTAATCCTGAAACAAGAATTTTAAAGCAGGTTGAGATTGAGGACGCAAGGCTTGCAACTGAGGTTACAGCAATGCTTATGGGTACAGATGTACCACCTAGAAGAGAATTTATATATACGCATGCTAATGAAGCTGAGATTGATGCGTAAAAGCTAAAGGAGTAGAAAATGGCTGAGAAGATTATAAGGACTGAGTATTCTGAGGTTATGCAGAAGTCCTATATAGATTATTCCATGAGCGTTATTACAGCAAGAGCACTTCCTGATGTAAGGGACGGTTTAAAGCCGGTACAGAGAAGAGTGCTGTATGCCATGGACCAGTTGGGGCTTAATTACGACAAGCCTCACAGAAAGTCTGCACGTATCGTTGGTGATACAATGGGTAAATATCATCCACATGGTGACAGTTCAATATATGAGACACTCGTTGTACTTTCACAGGATTTTAAGAAGGGTATGGCGCTTGTTGACGGACACGGAAACTTCGGTTCTATCGAAGGTGACGGAGCTGCCGCCATGCGATATACAGAAGCTAAGTTAAAGAAGTTCACACAGGATGTATATCTTGCTGACCTTGATAAAAATGTTGTAGATTTCGTGCCTAACTTTGATGAGACAGAAAAAGAGCCTGAGGTTCTTCCTGTAAGAGTACCTAATCTGCTTGTAAATGGTGCAGATGGTATTGCGGTTGGTATGACAACTAATATCCCTCCACACAATCTTTCAGAGGTTGTTGATGCAGTATGTGCATATATGGATAATGAGGATATCACAACAGACGAGCTTATGCAGCTCTGCCCAGGACCGGATTTTCCTACAGGCGGAATTGTAATTAATAAAAGCGAGCTTGGTGCAATATATGAGACTGGAACAGGTAAGATTAAGTTAAGAGGCAAGGTCGTATTCGAGCCTGCCAAGAACCGTTCTGAGAAGGACAAGCTTGTTATTACAGAGATTCCATATACAATGATTGGTGCTAACATAGGTAAATTTATATCTGATGTTGTAAGCCTTATAGAGACTAAGAAAACTACCGATATTGTCGACATTTCCAATGAATCTTCTAAGGAAGGAATAAGAATTGTCCTTGAACTTAAGAAGAACGCTGATGTCAAGAATCTTGAAAATCTTCTTTACAAGAAGACCAAGTTGGAAGATACATTTGGCGTAAATATGCTGGCTATCGTTGATGGAAGACCTGAGACTTTAGGTATTAAGGATATAATAAAACACCACATTAATTTCCAGTATGAGCTTGCTACAAGAAAGTACACAACACTTCTTGAAAAGGAGAAGGCTAACAGGGAGATTAAGGAAGGTCTTATAAGAGCATGTGATATTATTGACCTTATTATCGAGATATTACGAGGCAGTGCTAATCTTAAGATGGCTAAGGACTGCCTTGTTAATGGTAATGTTGAGGGAATCAAGTTTAAGTCAGAGCAGTCAAAAAAGCAGGCTGCAGGTCTTGATTTCACAGAAAGACAGGCTGGCGCAATATTGGAAATGCGTCTGTACAAGCTGATTGGCCTTGAAATTCTTAATCTTCAGAAAGAATATGATGAATGTGTCAAGAAGATTGAGAAGTATGAAAAGATACTTGGCAGCAGAAAAGAGATGGCTAATGTTATCAAGGCTGACCTTCTTAATATTAAAAAGGAATATGGTGTTGAAAGAAGAACTGTAATTGAAGACGGAGAAGCTGCTGTATTTGAGGAAAAGAAGATTCCAGAGATGGAAGTTATGTTTATTATGGACAGATTCGGATATGCAAGAACCATTGATATGGCTGCATTTGAGAGAAATAAAGATGCTGTATTTAATGAGAACAAATATGTCATTCCGGTAATGAACACAGATAAAATCTGCATATTTACTGATACGGGAGATCTGCACCAGTTAAAGATAAAGGATCTGCCATTCACTAAGTTCAGAGATAAAGGCACACCGATTGATAATCTGTGTAACTATGACAGCTCTAAGGAGATAATTGTGTACATTACTCCATTTGAACGACTTAAGAATCAGAAAATGCTTTTTGTCACAAGACAGGGAATGATGAAGCTTGTAGACAGCGAAGAATTCCAGGTTGCAAAGCGTACAGTTGCATGTACAAAATTAGCAGATGACGACAAGCTAATCGGAATGTATTCAACAGACGCAAGAGTAGAGATTTATTCAAAGTTCTCACTTGATGGAGAAATCAAGGAAGAAGAGGTTGTCGAGAGCAACCAGAATGTAATTGTACAGACAGAAAACGGAGTGTTCTTAAAGTTCCCATTAACAGACATTCCAATGAAGAAGAAGAGTGCTGTTGGCGTAAGAGGAATCAAGCTTTCAAAAGATGATTATATAGAAGATGTATTCCTGCTAACAGAAGGTGATGAGTTCACAATGGAATATAAGGGCAAGAGTATCAGCTTTGCCAAGATGAAGACGGCACACAGAGATACTAAGGGAACTAAGATAAGAGTATAGTTGTTTAACGGTTGGGGAGTCGAAGAGGTGCTTCACACCATCACAACTAAGGTAAGCGGTCCTAGTGGCTGTAAATGCCGCCATATACAGAGTTTATAACGGTGCTGGAAATCAAACGCGCTTCGCTTGAACGAGATTTCCAGCACCGAACTTTTGTATATGGCGGCATAACACCCACACGGACAGCTTACAATTTAGTTGTGATGGTGTGAAGCACTTCTTCGACATGACAACCGATAAAAAAAGTATATTTTTCTAAAAAATAAATGGATAGTTAGTTAAATTGTTTTTGAATTGTCGAGACTACATTTGAAAGAATAATTTGACCAGCGAGGTCACTTTGTTAGTCAGAAAATGGTATGGGATTATCCATACCATTTTTTAAATACTGGAGACATATGGCATGAAACAAAATCGGTACTTCGCGGTGGTAGTGTCTGTGAGTTAAGCGTTAGCGACAACGGCATGTAAGCTTACCGTGTGGGTGTTAATGCCGCTATATATAAAAGTTCGGTGCAGGAAATCTCGTTCAAGCGAAGCGCGTTTGATTTCCTGCACCGTTATAAACTCTGTATATGGCGGCATTTACAGCCACTAGGTCAGCTTACCTAAAGTTGGCACTAATGCTTAACTCACAGACTGTACAACCCAGAAACTAATTCTCATCCATATATTTATCATAAATAGCAATAACCTTATTCATAACCTCCGGTCCAGGAGCACCAAGAGTAAGTCTCTTATCTACACAAGTCTGAAGGCTGATAGCCTCGTAGATATCTTCATCAAATACAGGGCTTACAGCCTTGTATTCTTCAAGTGAAAGGTCATCAAGTGCAATATTTTTCTCAATGCACATAAGAACAAGCTGGCCGACAATACCGTGGGCTTCTCTGAAAGGAACTCCCTTTTTAACAAGGTAGTCAGCAGCATCAGTAGCATTAGTGAAGCCGTTCTTTGCTGAAGCTTCCATTCTCTTGTTGTTGAACTTCATAGTATCAATCATGCCCTTGAAAAGGCTGATGCAGCCTTTGGCTGTGTCAAATGCGTCAAATGATAATTCCTTATCTTCCTGCATATCTTTGTTGTAAGCAAGAGGAATACCCTTCATTGTTGTAAGGAGGCTCATAAGAGCACCATATACTCTGCCTGTCTTACCTCTTACAAGCTCTGCGATATCAGGGTTCTTCTTCTGAGGCATAATAGAGCTTCCTGTACTGAAAGCGTCATCAAGTTCTATGAATCTGTATTCATTAGAATTCCAGATGCATATTTCCTCAGAGAAACGGCTTAAATGCATCATGATAGTTGATAATGCAGATAAGAATTCAATAAGGTAATCTCTGTCAGAAACAGAATCCATGCTGTTGAGTGTTGGTCCGTAGAAACCAAGGAGAGAAGCAGTAAGTTCTCTGTCTAATGGATAAGTTGTTCCTGCAAGTGCGCCTGCACCAAGAGGACAGTAGTTCATTCTTTCATATATATCGTGAAGTCTGCTTCTGTCGCGCTTGAACATTTCGAAATATGCACCGAAATGATGAGCAACAGTAACAGGCTGTGCCTTCTGAAGATGAGTAAATCCAGGCATAAATGTATGTGTATTCTCTTTCATGATTCTTAAGATAACAGCCATAAGCTCTTTAAGCTCAGCATCAGTATTAAGAACTTCCTGTCTTGTGAAAAGTCTCATATCAAGAGCAACCTGGTCATTTCTGCTTCGTCCGGTATGAAGTCTCTTTCCGGCATCACCGATTCTCTCAATAAGAGTAGCCTCCATAAATGTATGGATATCCTCGTATTCATCAGTGATTTCAAGCTTTCCTGATTCAATATCAGCAAGAATTCCCTTAAGACCTTCTACAATCTGCTCACTTTCACTTTCAGGAATAATTCCCTGCTTGCCGAGCATAGTAGCATGTGCAATACTTCCTTCAATATCCTGCTTATAGAACTTCTGGTCAAATGAAATTGATGCGTTGAAGTTGTTAACAAGCTCATTAGTTTCTTTGGTGAATCGTCCACCCCATAATTTCATTTATAAATCCTCCTTGAATTAAATATCTGTATTTTCTTCATTAAAATTATCTTCTTCATCTTCAATAGAAGAGAGAAGACTGTCAGTAAGCTCATCATCAATATCAGGTGATTCAAGATTATCGAAATCATCCATATCATCAAGAATAGAACTTTCTATATTATCATCAGACAGTTTCTTAATGTCTTTGTCAGTAAGAGACGGATCATCAAGATATTTTCTGATAACTAACGGAAAACGTGTCATATTTACTTTTCCTGCTTTAATAAAGCGGCTGGCAAGATAAATGCCAATCAATATAATAATGCAAAGTGTAGTAATAACGCAACCTAATATTAAATTAACAGGACGATATTTTAATACAACAGTGTGAGTTCCGGCACTTACATCTACACATAACAATGCATTTTCCCAGGCATAAGTGTCAGCCTTCTTGCCATCAATATACACAGACCAGCCACCGTCGTATGGAATAGAGAATAATATTGCTTTGTCTGAGGAAGCAGTAAGAGTTCCTGTAAACTTAGTATCAGAGAATTTCTCAACCTGATAACTTTCTGAATTGAGTTTATTGTAAGCCCTGATGAATTTGTCTTCATCGAGTGTGTATACAGAAAGATTCATTCCGCCGGTATCAGAAGTTACTTCGACAGTATCTGTGTCATGGACATAACCAATATCAAGAATCCGGTTATTGCTCTTTATATTATTGTAGGTGTAAGTGGTTGTGTTATTAATAGTAACAGTTACGGAATCAACAGATTTATTCGCAACTGACAGGTACATATGACCACTCTTTGAAGGTGTGATAATACAATCGGCTTCAGTAGGGAATGAAGTAGTATATTCAAATACATCACTTATTCCGGTAAGAGATTGAATAAGAATATTCTGGTTCTCAATACCATTGTTATCCTTAGCCATAACAAGGTCATATGCTGTTGAACTGTTAATCGCATAACCAATAGGAAGTGTGTAATTATTCTTATACACAAATTCACCATCGCTGCCTGTATAATAATTTCACTTTCAACTAAAAGTCGGTTAGAAATAGTGTATTTTACAGAGAAAAGAGAATCAGTAACAGCGGTAAGACCATTGCAGCCATATGCATTAGTTGAATTTTCCATTCCTATAAGGTTGTAAAGCTTTGACATCCCTGCATTGCATGTTGATGAAAATGTTGAAACAGTTCGGTAATTATGCCATGCACCATCATTTTTAGAACGCGCTCCAAAAAGCTTATCCATTCTATAGAAGGATGTGTCATTATCAGATACGGTTTTTGTAACAGTCTTTACGGCATCATAATCAAGAAGATATGATGTACGGCTTGTTGTTCCAATACCGGTTGCATCCATATTCATTGTACATTCAATGATTGATACTGAGAATGTAAGCATAAGAACGACAGGAATCTTGAACTTGGCGTTGTTATGAATAAACATTAACAGACCATATATAAGAATAAATATTCCACTTATATATACACTCTTAAATGAATATTCAGTCTCTGAGTTAATAAAAAGTTCTTCCATAATAAGCAGAAGACCAATTGCAATCCATAATGATGCACCAAGCTGCCTGTTAGTAGAATTCTTAAGGTTAATAACAGCTTCATAGCACATTGCAAGCAGAAAGAATATATATATGAATGACTGTCTGCAAGGCAGGCTGTTAGGAAAATGCATACCATGCCATATATAGTTAGGTATATTTAAGTTAAATGCTGTCAGGAAGATAAGCAGGATGACACATTTGCCAATCTTCTCGCGTGCATTGACTTTGCTGCACATAATATAAAGCGGTAGCAGTACAAAAACAGCAACGCCGCAGTATATATTAGGCAGATGGTCCAGTCCTAAATGAACCGGAATGTTGATAAGCTGTCTTGTGAGCATTGATAATATGCTGAAATAAGAAATAAGCTTATCAGGGAATGTCGTGTCGCTTGAGGCTGAAAGTGAAAATGTATAGAATTCAGGCAGAAGAAGACACGCTCCCAGTCCACCGGCAAGCAGTGAATATACACAGAAATTAATAAATTTCTTCACATACTGCATAGGGCTTTTAATACCGTTATAAGCAATCATAAGAACAACATAGTAAATCACTACTGAAAGGCATACCATGATTGCAATATAATAATTAGTAAATATACATAATCCTAGAGTTATGCAATAGAATATGCAGCGGTTCTCATTAACAAGTCGTTCAAGTCCAAGCATGATAAGTGGAATCAGAATAACACAGTCAAGCCACATAATATTCCAGCTGTATGCCGCAATGAAGCCGGACATACCATAGAACATACCGAATATGGCAGCAATTACATGCTTGTTATTATTGTGTTTAGTAAGATAATACGTTAAAGAAAGACTGCTGCCAGCTATCTTAAGTATTATAAATGCATTCATTATCTCTATAGTGTATTTCTGTGGAAAAAGTGCAACGAACCAGTTAGATGGACTTGCAAGGTAATATGCGAACAGAGATGTGAAGTTAGTTCCCATTCCTATATCCCATGAGTAAGTAAGACTTTCACCATTTCTTATCTTGTGCCACAGTTCTGAAAAGAATGGCGCATACTGATGATACATGTCAGACCTCAGATAACATTCGTTTCCCCATGGAAATATGCCTCTTGTATAGTACAGTGCCATCATCATTATAACTGGAAGTACAAAGGCAGCAAGATATGTAAAGTTAGAATTAAGAATTGATTTCTTTGATGAATTCATGGCTTCCCTCCCTTAGCCGGTAATAGTAACATTTTACCAAAGAACGAAAAAAGTGTAAACAATTATAGGCAAATTAGGCTTGTATTCGATAGTACAATTTTGTAAAATAGAAAAGTACGCAAAAGGAATCTCCAAAGGGTAATGCTTAAGGAGAGTGTACATGGAATACAGACAATTATATAAAAAACACAAAAGGGCTGTGCAATACGGAATATGTGCAGTTTTTCTGATTATAACCGGATTGATATATCTGGCAGGAAGAAAGAACGCTTCAGTGTCAGAGAATACATTTGCAGATAATGTCGTATCAAGTAGTATAGAAGACAGCTGGCATATGGAAAGTGAATCATCAGTTGAGGACATATATGTGTATATATGTGGTCATGTTAATTCTCCAGGTGTTGTAAAGTGCCTGAAGGGAACAAGGCTGTATGAAGCAGTGGCAATGGCTGGTGGAGCTGATGATTTGGCTGATATGTCTGCAGTTAATCTTGCAGCACTTGTTGCTGATGGGGAAAGGATATATATTCCGGCATATGGAGAGGATATTTCTGTTATAGAAGAACAGACAGAGGGGATTGTTAATATTAATAAAGCTACAGAAAGTGAGCTTATGACACTGCCGGGAATTGGAAGTTCAAGGGCGGCAGATATAGTAAGATACAGGACAGATAATGGCAGATTCCAGACAATAGAAGATATAATGAAAGTGTCTGGAATTAAGGAAGCAGCATTTAATAAGATAAAGAATTATATTTGCGTATGATAAGATGCATATGCATAGAAAGTAAAAAGGAGTAGATTATGGCAGGCAGAGTTTTAGTTGTTGATGATGAGAAAATGATTGTTAAGGGACTTAAGTTCAGTCTTATGCAGGATTATAGTGTTGTAGACTGTGCATATGATGGTGAAGAAGCTCTCGAGTATGCTAAAAACAATGAATATGACATAATCCTTCTTGATATTATGCTTCCCAAGCTTGATGGATTATCAGTATGCCAGCAGATAAGAGAGTTTTCAGATGTGCCTATAATTATGCTGACAGCTAAAGGCGATGACATGGACAAGATTCTTGGCCTTGAGTATGGTGCAGATGATTATATTACAAAACCATTTAATATTCTTGAAGTTAAGGCGAGGATGAAAGCTATTTTAAGAAGAAATGCTGTGACAGAGAAGAAAGCAGCAAAGAACAATATTATTAATGCGGGTGATATGAAGATAGATTGTGACAGCCGTAATCTGTATATTGCAGGAAGACCTATTAATCTTACTGCTAAGGAATTTGATCTTCTTGAATTGTTAGCAGTTAATCCAGGAAAGGTATACAGCAGGGATAATCTTCTTAAAGCTGTGTGGGGACAGGATTATTCAGGTGACGGCAGAACGGTTGATGTCCATATGAGAAGACTTCGTGAGAAGATTGAAGATAATCCGAGTGAACCAAAGTATGTTCACACTAAGTGGGGAGTAGGTTACTATTTTAATGTTTAATAAGATTAAAAAAAGAAATGACCATAGGAAAATCTTTTTTGACAGAGAATTTGAGTCATTTTTCAGGTTCATAAATAAATATTCAACAAGACAGTTCGCAGTTATGGCGGTAATAGTTGCAACAGCGGTAATCTGTACATTTGAAGGTTTTGAGTATATTTACAGGCAGTCTGTAATTACAAGACAGACTGCGGTTATACAGAATGAAGCGGTTCTTATTGCAGCAGAATATTCTAATTATGAAAGTCTGGAAGCAGCTGAGAATAATGATATGAACAGCAGACTCAGCAGTTATTCGGCACTTAATCAGATAAGAATAAGAATTGTTAATCTTAATTATGTTGTCAGTGTTGACACATATTCTATTGATACTAATAAGACAATTCTTAATCCAAGGGTATTCGATATATTCAGTAATCATAAGAACAGTTCCGGCTATGATAAGAAAACGGGTAATATACAGGCTGCTGTTCCGGTATACAATGATTCAGGTACATTTATAGCCGTTCTTGTAGCTGATCTTGATTACACAGAGATAGATGCAATGTTTCATGATGTGAACAGTCAGAATAATAATATTAAACTGGTTATTATAACAATATGTCTGGCGTTACTTATCGTAGGCATATATTTTCTTAACCGGCCTGTAAAAAGGGTACTTGATATTGTTTCAAATGTAAGTGCAGGGCATACTGATGCAAGAATCCCTGTCAGGAGCTATACCGAAATACGTGAGATTGCAGATGATTTTAATAACATAATGGACAGGGCTAATGAAACAGATCAGTCCAGAGCAGAATTTGTTTCGAATGTGTCACATGAATTAAAGACACCTATAACCTCGATTAAAGTATTGGCGGAGTCTCTTAATACACAGGAAAATGTGCCAATAGAAGTGTATCAGGAATTCATGCAGGATATTGTAAGTGAGATAGACAGAGAAAGTAAGATTATAGAAGATTTACTTACTCTTGTCAGAATGGATAAATCTGTTGCAACACTTAATATTATATCTGTTAATATGAATGATTTATTAGAGATGACACTCAAGAGACTTAAGCCATTAGCACAGAAAAAGAATATTGAACTGCTTTTTGAAAGTTTCAGACCGGTTGTTGCACAGATTGACGAAGTTAAGATGACACAGGTTATATCCAACCTTGTGGAGAATTCTATCAAATACAATGTCGAAGATGGATGGGTACATGTTTCACTGAATGCAGATTATCAATATTTTTATATAAGAGTTGAAGATTCAGGCATAGGAATACCAGAGGAAAGTATTAATAAAATATTTGAAAGATTTTACCGGGTAGATAAGGCAAGGTCGCGTGAAACGGGCGGAACAGGACTTGGACTGGCTATTGTAAGAAACATAATTCTTATGCATCATGGAACTATTAAGGTTCATAGTGAGGAAAATATAGGAACAACATTTACAATGAGAATACCTCTTAATTATGTTGAAAACCAGCAGTAATGCAGATGAAAGTATGCCAGTGGACATATTTATAAGCTGTTAAGAATATCAGGATAGGAAAGGAGCAGTTATGATGGGACATGTAAGGAAAGCTATTATGAAATTGACATCCGTTATTATTGTTATTGCAGTAACATTTATAACTGTTTCATGTTCTTCGCAGAAGAAGGGAACAGCATATTCTGTATATTTTCTTAATGAAGACGGAACATCACTAACTGAAGGCAGAGTATACATCGAAAGTCAGGACGCTGTTTCAGTTGCAAATGAACTCCTTGAAAAAATGAATGTTGCAAAAGGCAGACATACAAGCATAATTAAGCCGGTGTCTGTATCGCAGCCAACGGTTGAAATTAATGGAATATACGCAGGTGTCTATTATGACAGCTCTTATTATGGAATGAAACCAAGTACCGAAGTACTTTACAGGGCAGCAGTTGTTAAAGAATTATCACAGATAAGTGATATTCTATATGTTAGATTTTATGTTGATGGTAAGGATGCTGTGTATGAAGATGGAACAATCATAGGAAATATGAGTGATGAGGATTTTGTAGATACACAGGAAGGTGCTATGGCTGATGTGAAGTGGAAGACGATTAATCTGTATTTTGCTAACAAGTCAGGAGATGCCCTTGTAAAGAACAGCAAGAGAATCTGTTATAATAAGAATGTATCTGTTGAGAAGGTTGTAATGGAACAGCTTATTAAAGGAACAACAGAGTCGGGGTGTTACCAGAGTATTCCGTCGAATACCAAGCTGCTTAGTATATCTGTTGTCGACAGGATATGTTATGTTAATCTCAGTCAGGAATTTGCAACTGATATGGTTAATGCAAAGAGCAATGTGACTATATATTCAATTGTTAATTCCCTTTCAGGACTGGAGGGAATTGATGGCGTTAAGATACTTGTCAAGGGAAATTCTAATCTGATGTATAGAGATGCAATCAGCCTTGATACAGTATTTTATATGAATAATGAACTTGTAAAAAAAGATTTATCTGATAATTAATGGTCGTTTCTGGAAAGGATATTATTGAAGAGACCATTTTTTGTGGCAGCAGTTATGAGCATTGCTGCAGTATATTTGTCATTATATGCTAAGTTATATATCGTTATTATAGTGGGAATAATGGTGTTTACCGGATTCCTTATATATCTTAAGAAAACAGGAATTCCTGGTTTTTATGTGATTTTTATCATGATGTTTCCAATTATGTGCCTAAGAACTGAAGTAAGTATGGAAAAGCTATGCTATCAGGGGCAATTGTCAGATAAAACACATATTGCTTATGTAAATGGATACATAGCAGATATTAAACAGTCAGAAAACGGTTATGCGGTGTATATAAGAAATGCCTTTGTTATGCCGGATTCATGGGGCAGGCAGTTTAAAAGCGGTTTGGTAGTATACTCAGAAAAAAGATTTGCCAATCCAGGGGATGAAGTTAAGATTAAAGTAACATTAAAGGATTTTAATATACCATCTAATGAAGGGCAGTTTAATGCCAGAAAATATTATACATCACTTGGATTTAATTATTGTGCAGATTTGTCAGATATTGTGAATATACAGTCTGGAAGTAGTTATATTTCCAGCATTTACAGATTTGCAGATTCCATAAAAAATATTTACCAAAATGTATATTCTGAGCAGAATGCAGGAATTATGCAGTCGATTGTGTTAGGTGACAGGTCAGGGCTTGATGATGATGTAAAGAGAATGTATCAGAAGAATGGAATTTCCCACATTTTGGCAATAAGTGCACTTCATGTTTCGCTTGTTGGAATGTTTATATATGACTGGTTAAAGAAGAAAATTGGCAGAATCGCATCTGCATGTTTTAGTACATTTCTTATTATTTCATATTTGTGCATGACAGGTTATAGTGCATCTGCCAGCCGAGCTGTAATAATGATTCTTGTATATATGCTGGCAGACGTGCTTGGAAGAACCAGTGATATGGCTAATACATTAGGGATAGCAAGTGTTATTCTTCTGTGGATTAATCCATATAATCTTATAAATTCAGCTTTTTGGTTGTCATTTCTTGCCGTGGCAGGAATTATATATATTAAACCCATACTGTCTGATGATAAAACTATTCTTATATATATAAGACGTCCTGATAAAAAGAATGCAGGATTTTTTCAATTAATTTTATTCAGAATCGCAGATTCGGTTATTACAGGCATGTGTGTTACAATTGTGACACTTCCGGTAATTCTTATTATATCTGGGCAGATTCCTGTAATAAGCCTGTTTCTTAATGTTATAGTAATTCCACTTATGTCGTTGATAATGATAAGCGGTATATTTACGGGAATTGCTGGCATGCTATCTCTTGAAGCAGCATATTTTTTTGCGGGAGCAGGTGGATATATTCTTGATTTTTATTATAAGCTGTGCAGTTTGTCATCACATTTTAAATATGCAGTCATTGTTACGGGAACCCCTGATACTGCAAGGGTGTTTTTATATTTTACAGTTTTAATTATATGGATATGTGTACATGTTATATTAATGAACAAGAAGATTGATGCTGTATGTTTTGCTTTATTAGTATGTGTGCTGACAGGGCTTCATTACAATATTGATTCAGATATGAAGATTGCCATGCTTGACGTTGGGCAGGGGGATTCAATTGTTATGCATACTAAGGAGGGCATGAATGTATTGTTTGACGGAGGAAGCACAAGCAAGAAGAATGTCGGGAGATATACCATATATACTTATCTAAAATATTGTGGGGTAAGAAGTCTCGATTATGTGTTTATAAGTCATCCGGATAAAGACCATGTTAATGGAATATATGAATTGATTGAACTGTGTGATAACACATTTGAGATAGGTACTGTTGTACTGCCGGGAATAAGGCAAACTACGGCAGTAAAGAAGCAGGCTGGTGATGATATGTCGAAGTTAGAGAGAACATTGAAAGCTACTGGTATTAATGTTGTTTATGCTGATGCAGGTGACAGTATTAAATCGGGAGAATTCTCGGTTAAGTGTATGCACCCATGCGAGGGTTATGATTACGAGTCAGCTAACGACTATTCTGCTGTATATCTTGTGGAATATGGATATTTTTCTATGCTTATGACAGGTGATGCGGAAAAGAAGGCAGAAAAGTGCATTGTTGAGGATGCCAATAGGATGGCAGGAGATGCTGGTGAATCAGCACGGTTTATGTCAGTTAATATATTGAAAGTCGGACATCATGGAAGTAAGGGGGCGAGTTCAGAAGAATTTTTAAGTTATGTAAAGCCTGAAAATGCATTGATATCTTGTGGGGCAGGTAATTCATATGGACATCCTCATATGGAAACTTTACAGAGATTGTCGGGGATTGGAGCAAAGGTGTATAGGACAGACGAAAGTGGAGAGATTGCGGTGCGTGTCAGGGATGGTTCGTATAAAATTGAGGTGTTTAAAGCTTTGAAAGGATAGAACTGTGAAAATACGTAACAGGTTGTGAGAAAATATTTTTTAACTTGAACCACTTGTACATATCTGATACTATTGTTTAAGATTAGAAACGGAGGCAGCAGGTTTGAAGGTCATAAGTGATGATATTAAGAAGGGTGAATTTAAGAGTGTATATCTTCTGTATGGAGAGGAAGAGTATCTTAAGAAGCAGTATAGAGACAGATTAAAGAATGCTATAGCTGGTGATGATACAATGAATTATTCATATTATGATTCGGATAATGCCAGCGTTAAGGATATAATTGATGTGTGTGAAACACTGCCTTTCTTTGCCCAGAAGAGACTTGTTATTATGGAAAATACCGGTTTTTTGAAAAGTTCTAATGATGAGCTTGCGGATTATATTAAACATATTCCTGATTATCTTGTTGTTGTTATGGTAGAAAAAGATGTGGACAAGCGTAATAAGGTATATAAGGCAGTTGATTCTGTGGGATATATATGCGAGATGAAGCCACAGACAACTGCTACTCTTGAAAAATGGATAGCAGGGCTTCTTGCTAAGGATAATCTTAAAATAAGCAGGGAAGCATGTGATTTGATACTTGATAAGACAGGTGCAGGCATGGATTATATAAGGCAGGAGACAGAGAAGCTTGTGAGTTATTGTCAGGGAAGGGATGTTGTGACAGTAGAAGATGTAGAGAAGGTATGCGCAACACAGACAACAAGTCATATATTTGATATGATAAGTGCAATTGCAAATAAGAAACAACAGCAGGCACTTGATTTATATTATGATTTGTTGGAATTAAAAGAACCTCCTATGAGAATACTTTATCTTATAGTAAGGCAGTTTAACGGAATATTACAGGTGAAAGATCTTATGTCAAGGGGGATTTCAGGTAAAGAGATTGCATCAAAGATAGGAGCAGCGCCATTTGTTGTCGGTAAATATCAGGCACAGGCAAAATATTTTGAGATGAATACACTACTGGATGCATTGAATGAATGTGCTAAAACTGAAGAAGCAGTTAAGCAGGGACGGCTTAATGACAGGCTGGGAGTAGAACTTATTATAATTAAATACAGTAAATAAAAAAGAACCCGGTGCGAGTGGGTGTCAGCACCGGGTTCTTTAAATTATTAAAATTCTTATTAAGCCATTGCGTTAACAGCTTTAGTAATGTGAGATACTTTTCTTGCAGCAGCGTTCTTGTGGAAGATTCCCTTAGAAGCAGCCTTCTCGATCTCAGCTATAGCAACAGGGAGAGCTTCGTTAGCAGCAGCCTTGTCACCAGCAGCAACAGCAGCCTCTACCTTCTTGATATAAGTCTTAACTCTAGACTTAATCGCCTTATTTCTCTCAGCTCTTACCTGACTTGTAATTACTCTCTTCTTAGCAGATTTAATGTTAGCCAATCCGTACACCTCCAAATCATAATTCAATAATAATATCTGTTTCGCATTAAAGCCGGACACGGACGATCTAATGTAAACATACTCACACATTTTATAGTACAAACATCTATATGTCAAGAACCAAATAAAGATTTTGGTATAAAAATTTCATTTTTCTGCACAATATGTTGGGGAGGTGATGTGAAAAATGGATAATATAGTTGTAAGAACTGACCTTGCAGTAGAGGCAAATGAAGAAGCAATGAATGGAACAGGAAAACTGAGGGGGATAAGATTAAGAGAAAGCAATAAATCAAGGATGGGAGTGAAGGTCACAGAATTGCAGGTGACAAATCATTTGGGCGAAGCCGCGATAGGAAGACCCAAAGGAACTTATCTTACTATAGAGGCAGATGATATTGCAAGTGGGGACGAAGAATATGCAAAAGAGGTTATATCGACATTGGCAGGATATATATTTAAGCTTTTAAAGCGTATGAATAAAAATGTCAAACCAGAAAAGATTCTTGTTATTGGACTTGGCAACAGAAATATAACATCGGATTCATTAGGACCTGAGGTTGTAGATAATATTTGTATTAAGATAAGTGAGGGCGATGAGACGGGAGTATGCACACTTAGTCCGGGGGTTATGGCACAGACAGGTATTGAAACTGCAGGAATTATTAAAGGCGTTGTAAGTCAGATAAAGCCGGATGTATGCATAGCAATAGATGCTCTTGCTGCAAGAAGTGTGAACAGATTAAATAGTACTATACAACTTTCTGACCAGGGAATTAATCCTGGCTCAGGTGTTGGAAATCACAGAATAGGAATAACAAAAGACAATATAGGTGTTCCGGTGCTTGCAATTGGCGTGCCTACTGTTATAGATGCCGAAGGGATTATTCAGGGGGCAGGAAAAATGTATGTAACCCCGAAGGACATTGATTCAGACATTAGAAACATAAGTATCATAATATCCAAAGCAATTAACCGTGTTGGTGTTCATATTCATGGCTGATGTGAATACAATATAATGGTAATGCAAAGTAAGGAGGATATATGAGTGATAGAAAGTACAGGCCTGTGTATATGTTTATATTCATGGGCTTAATGCTTATGGTAATAATGATGAATTATAGTTTTAATCTAATATATTATATTCAGAACAGAATTTATGAAAATGCAGTTAAGACATTGTTTCCTGTAGAGACATATTTTGAAGATAATTATGATGAAAATGCAGGTTCGGTGTGGGTCGATTCGGAATATATGTTTAGCATGGCAAAGGAGGATAAAAAACCTGCTACACAGACGGATGAGGGGGTCGTGGAGGCAGGCGCTGAAGTTTGTCCTTTGCCTATACAGGAAAATGCAGCTGGAAATGTTTATAATATTGCAGATTTAAATAATTATGATTTTCTTATGAAGTTCTATACAGTCACATCCATCACAAGCCTGACAACACAGATAATGCGTCCGGAGGAATTTCTGGCAAAAGACCTGTCATTAGAGAAAAATGCGGATTCTCCGCAGATTCTTATATTTCATACACATTCACAGGAGGGATTTATGGATACGGTTGAAGGAGATACGTCTACAACAATAGTTGGTGTTGGAGATTATCTAACAGATATACTCACTAATACATATGGTTACAATGTTTATCATGATACGAGTGTGTATGATTATATTGATGGGAAGCTTGACAGAAGCAAGGCTTATACATATGCAGAAGAAAATGTGACAAAAATACTGAAAGAAAATCCGTCAATTGAGGTTGTAATAGACCTTCACAGGGATGGTGTTCCGGATACTACAAGACTTGTAACCGAAGAAAATGGAGTAACAATGTCAAAGGTAATGTTTTTTAATGGAATAAGCTACAGCAAGGCAAAAGGAGATATAGGCTATCTTTACAATGCAAACAGAGATGATAATCTGGCAATGAGTCTTCAGATGTATCTTTTAGGAGAAGCGTATTATCCGGGGCTGTTACGGAATATTTATATTAATGCATATCGTTACTGCCTGCATATGAAAGGCAGGTCGATGCTTATAGAAGCAGGAGCACAGACTAATACAAGTACAGAGGTTAAAAATGCGATGATACCGGTGGCAGATATGCTTGACAGATTGTTGAGGGGTGAGAAGGCGTATACACAGTGACGCGAAGCGCATCTTGTTTTTACCTCACATTTTCCCTATAATGGGCGGTGGAGATATCCTGTCGCCCATTCCACCACACACGATAGTGTAAAATGGCATATGAAATTAATGTATGAATGGGGAAAAAACCTATTAAAGCTTCTAAAGGTGATGAAATAGTAGGTTTATTGAGAGAAAATTCTGAGGATAATTAATGCGGATAAAGAAAATTGCCTACTAAATTGATGATTTAAGCCAAAATAGTAGGTCTTTTTGCTGATTAGAACTGTCTGATATTATAGACATATAAGAAAAAGACCTACTAAAAGTGTGAATAGTGTTTATCTAGTAGGCGTTTTAGTTGAAAAGAAGAATTACAAACAAACTAACAATGAGGAAAAGACCTACTAGATTGCTAAATATGATGAAATAGTAGGTAAAGGAGGTAAAATATGAGTAACAACATTTTAGCAGATTTACAGCCACACGCTGTCTTTAAATATTTTGAACAGATATGTGCAATTCCACATGGCTCAGGCAATGTGAAGCAGATAAGTGATTATCTGTGTGAATTTGCACGTGAGAGAAATCTGTGGTTTAAGCAGGATGAAAGTTATAATGTGATAATTAAAAAGCCGGCAAGTAACAGCGAGAGCAAGGCTGCACCTGTTATTTTGCAGGGACATATTGATATGGTAGCTGTAAAAACGAATGATAAGGTTAAAGATATGGAAAAAGATGGTCTTGACCTTTATATAGATGATGGATATGTCAAGGCTGACAGGACAACCTTAGGTGCTGATGATGGAATAGCAGTTGCTTATGCGCTTGCTATATTAGACAGCAAGGATGTGTGTCATCCGCCGATTGAGGCTGTGTTTACGGTAGACGAGGAAATTGGAATGCTTGGCGCTGAGGCAATTAATACTGACTGTCTTGAAGGTAAAATTATGCTTAATATAGATTCGGAGGAGGAAGGAATATTCCTTTCAGGATGTGCAGGAGGAGCAACTTTAAAGGCTTCTTATCCATTGAAAAAATCGGACATCACAGGAACGCAGATGTCTATTAAAATTAATGGCCTTACAAGCGGACATTCTGGAACAGATATAATATGCCAGAGAGCTAATGCTAATATTCTGATGGGACGTCTTCTTTTTGCTGTTAAAGAATGTGTGAATATTGTAAGCATATCTGGTGGTGAAAAAGATAATTCTATAGCTCCATTTGCTGATGCGGTTATAATGACACAGGAAGCAGATAAGGTTGCAGAGCTTCTTAATAATACTGCAGATGTCTTGAAAGAGGAGTATTCGGTTACTGACCCACATCTTACCATCAAGGTGAATTGTGAAGGTGAAGGCAGCACTTTGGCATGTGATGATGCGACAACGCAGATGCTTATAAATGTGCTTAATTTTATACCTGATGGTGTTGTTAAGATGAGTAATGATATCAAGGGGCTGGTGCAGACTTCACTTAATCTGGGGGTTGCAGAGCTGGCTGAGAAAACATTTGCAGCAACCTACTTAATAAGGAGCAGTTCGCAGAGTGAAAAAGAATATCTTACTGATAAGGTTGGAAAAATGACTGAATATCTTGGTGGAACTTATGAACTTAAAGGTGTTTATCCAGCATGGGAATTTAAGAAGAATTCTGCAATCAGGGATATGCTGTGTGAATCTTATAATAGACTTTTTAATAAAGAGGCTTTGGTGGAAACAATGCATGCAGGTGTTGAATGCGGTATTATGGCTGCAAAGATTGATGACCTTGACTGTGTATCGTTTGGCCCTGATATAATTGATATCCATACTGTAAAAGAAAAATTGGATATTGCTTCGACACAAAGGACATGGGAGCTTATAACTGACGTTTTAAAACAGTTGGCATGAATAATTGAATAATACTATATATTGTGTTAGTCGTATCTGGTAAAATGAGCTGAAAAAAGCTTTTTTTATACCAGATACGACATTTTTTATACCAAATGCGACATAAACTCAACAGAACATGACAAAACATATAGAATACTATATATATTGTTGACAGAGATTTGCTATTAATATACTATATTACTTGTACAAAACATTTATTAAATTCCGTGCGCAGGGGGATAGGAAACATTTGAAAGGAAAAGGTATATGGAGTATAAGGAATTTGTGGAATATATTAAGATGAATGCAGGGTATATAGCTGGAGAAGGTGGTAATATTACTATTAATCATGTGATTAAGAATAATGGCTGTGAGATGGATGGGCTTGTTATTATGGAGAAGGGGAAAGACATCGCGCCAACTATATATCTGGACAGCTTTTATGAATTGTATACGAATGGTGAGAATATTAAGAACATAATACGACAGATAGAGGTTATATATGAACAGAATAAGAATAATGTTACATTTGATGTAAATATTCTTAAGCATTTTGACACTATAAAGGACAAGATTGTTTATAAGGTCGTCAATTACAGAAGTAATGAAAAACTGCTCGAACAGGTGCCGCATAAGAGAATACTTGACCTTGCTGTGGTGTTTTACTGTCTGCTTGATAATGAATATGGAAGAAGTGCAACAGCATTAATATATAATAACAATCTGAAAAACTGGAATGTAACTATTGATGATGTGTATAAAGCTGCTTTGAAGAATACACCGGATCTGCTTCACAGTAAGATTAGTTCAATGGCCGCACTTTTTGAAAAATGTGGTGTTAATGTGGATGGAGAGGAAGTTGATTTAAAAGATTATGTTCCGTCTGATATGTATGTGCTTACGAATGAAAGCAAACTGAATGGTGCAGCCTGCATATTATATGAGAATGTATTGTATGATTTTGCGCAGAAGCTGGGAGCAGATCTGTATATACTACCTTCATCAGTGCATGAGGTTATACTTCTTCCTAAGCTTTCGATGTTTGAGAAAGATGAACTTGTTAATATGGTAAAGGAAGTTAATACAGAAGGGGTTGCTGCAGATGAAGTCCTTTCTGATCATGTATATGAATATAATAGAACAGAAAGATTGATAACTATGTAGGGACAGAATAATACAATAATGTACATGATGGGATTCGAACCCACGATCTTCCGCTCCGGAGGCGAACGCTTTATCCAGCTAAGCTACATGTACACAACATATAATAATTTATATGCTTATATACTATACATTATTAAATTAAAACCCGCAACAATTGAATTAATTTTTTTCTTTTGTTAGAATTAATACATCTGTATATTGATTTGAACTTATCAGCAATGAAGATAAGAATTGGAGGAAACATGTCAGAGCGTATTAATAAATATCTCAGTGCCCATGGAGTCTGTTCAAGACGTGAAGCTGACAGAATGATACAGGAAGGACGTATCACAATTGATGGTAGAATTGCAGTTATGGGTGAGATGGTAGAAGACAATACAATTATATGTGTTGATGGCAGGAAAGTTGACAACACCACACCACCACAGGTAGTCATAGCTTTTAATAAACCTGTAGGAATTGTATGTACAACAACTGATAAACAGGGAAAGAATAACATAGTAGATTTTATTGGATATAAGGAACGCATATATCCTGTGGGCAGATTAGATAAAGAGTCTGATGGCCTTATACTGCTTACTAATGATGGCGACATGATGGACAGGCTGCTTCGTTCCGTTAATGGTCATGAGAAGGAATACATCGTTTCAGTTAATAAACCAATTAATAAAGAATTTATAAAGAGAATGTCAGGAGGAATATATCTTAAGGAACTCGACAGAACTACAAGAAAATGTGTTGTGGAAAAGATATCAGACAAGACATTCAGAATAATTCTTACACAGGGGCTTAACAGACAGATAAGAAGAATGTGTGCGGAATGTGGATATAGTGTAACTAAACTGACAAGAATAAGGATTATGAATGTGGAATTAGGGGATTTAAAGACTGGTGAGTACAGGGAACTTGACGGTAAAGAGCTTAATACACTTTATGAGCAGATATATAAGCAGATAGAAACAGTCAACATACAGGCTGATAATTAAGGAGCGGATTATGGATTTATTACAGGAATATTCAGAACTTAAGAAGACGATAGATTATCATATGGATAGATATTACAATCAGGACGAGCCGGAGATAAGCGATTATGAGTATGATAAGCTTATGATAAGGCTTAAAGAGATTGAGAAAGAACATCCGGAATGGGTGACATCTGATTCACCTTCACAGAAGATTGGTGGCACTGTAAAAAGAGAAGCCGGGGTTAAGGTCACACATAATGTACCTATGCTGTCTATTGAAGATGTGTTTTCAGAAGATGCAGTGTGTGCATGGATTGATAAGGTTCATGCCATGCATCCTGACTGCACATTTTCAGTAGAGACTAAAATTGATGGTTTAAGCATGAGCTTAAGATATGTAAAAGAAGCAGATGGGAAGCTGCATTTGCAGTTGGCAGAGACAAGAGGAGATGGTCTTATTGGTGAGGATGTGACAGCTAATGCAAGGGTAGTGGGGGATGTGTTACAGGTTATTGACCTTCCTTATGATTCACTAGAACTTCGTGGCGAAGTGTATATGAGCCATGAAGATTTTGAAAAATATAATGAAGAACAGGAAAAACTTGAGAAAAAAACAGCTGCTAATCCCAGAAATCTTGCGGCCGGAACATTAAGACAGCTTGATACTTCAATTACGAAGAAGCGAGGTCTTAAGATGTTTATCTTTAATGTACAGGACGGACCTGATGAGATTATGGAAAGCCACGGCAGGGGAATGGATATGTTAAAGGCAGCAGGTGTACCGGTTGTATATCATAAGATATGTAAGACTAAGGAAGAGGTTGTCAGAGCAATTGATGAGATAGGAAGAATGAGAGAAGAACTTCCATATGACATTGACGGTGCTGTTGTAAAGATTGACCATATCGCATTCAGACAGGAGTTCCCTGCAGGAAGCAAGTATTCAAGCGGTCATATTGCATACAAATATCCACCGGAAGAAAAGGTTATTGTTATGGATGATATTCTTGTAGATGTGGGAAGAACAGGAAAACTTACATTTACAGGGATATTCCATGATCCGGAAACCGGAAAGCCTGCAAGGCTGTGTGGTACAAGTGTATCAAGAGCGACTCTTCATAACCAGGATTATATTACACAGATGAATGTAGGTATTGGTGGGGAATATAAGCTGTTTAAGAGTGGAGAGATTATTCCTAAGCTTAATGGATGTGTAAAGGCACCTGAGCATGTGTTTGAAGCACCAAAGGTATGTCCTGTATGTGGGGAACCTCTTGTACGAGAAGATGACACAGCAGATATAAGATGTGTTAATCCGTCATGTGCAGCACAGTTGTCAAGAACAGTGGCATATTTTACATCTCTTGACTGCATGAATATCATGGGACTTGGTGAAACTCTTGTTGATGCCCTTATAAAAGAAGGATATATACACAATTATGCTGATATATATACATTGAAAGAACACCGAGATGAACTTATTGAGAAGGGAATCATAGGAAAAGAGAAGAATACTGATAAGCTGCTTGCAGCTATTGAGAAGTCTAAACAGAATACACCAGACAGACTGCTTACTGCACTTGGAATAAGAAATGTCGGCAAGAATACAGCCAAGCAGATTATGAATTATTATGATAATCTTATGGCACTTGCTGATGCAGGTGAAGAAGAATTGCAGAATATTCCTGATATAGGCACAACTACAGCCAAATGTATATATGACTTTTTCCATGATGAAGCTAATATTGAATTAATAGAAAGGTTAAGACAGTCAGGGCTTAATATGAAGATGCCAGAGAAAAAAGAAATATCAGATAAGCTTGCAGGAAAGACGATTGTTGTAACAGGAAGCTTTGATAATTACAGCCGTAAGGATATGGAAGAACTGATTGTTTCTAATGGAGGCAAAGCAACAGGAAGTGTCAGCAAAAAGACTGATTATCTTGTTGCAGGAGAGGCAGCAGGCTCTAAGCTTGATAAGGCTAATTCACTGGGGGTTAAGGTGCTTACGATTGATGAATTTATGGAAATGATAAAGTAGAGAAATAACAGGTTGATAATGTTATATATGTCTAATATAATATTAATAGAAAACAATTTGTTAAAGAAAGATATGGAGGTGATTATGTATGGCAACTTCAAGCATTACCAAGAATTTTGTGGTTTCAGGTAAGAAACAGGTTGAACAATTCGCTGATGCGATTGAAATGTCATATAAAGAATCTCTTTCAGAATCAAGTCCATCTTTTTGCAGATACAGAGAAATACATGAAACAGATGAAGTATACAGAGTAATGGAGAAGTGGAAAAAATTATATGGAGGATGATTTTTTAGTATTAAATATCAGAGAATATATAAAAATGGGAAAAGCTGGAGAAGACATGCTCAGGCAGGTTTTCTCCAGTTTTAAATGTGAGAAAAATCTTGATGTTGAAAGTTTTCTTACAGAACAATCTATAGATTTTACAAAGAAAAACCAGTCGGTTACATATATTGTGATTTCGCCAGACAAGAATAATATAGTTGGGTATTTTACAATAATAATTAAACCAATTACCGTTAATACAGATGAATTTAGTAATACAGTAAGAAGAAAAATTGCAAGGGTAAGTGAACAGAACTCTGATAATGGAAAATATTCGTTGTCAGCATATTTGATAGCACAGTTAGGAAAAAATTATGATGATAGTATTGGAAATACAATTTCGGGAGACAATTTGCTTTCAATTGCGCTTGGAAAAGTAAAAGAACTACAATATATGGCTGGTGGGATGGTTGTTTTTCTAGAATCTGAAAATAAGGATAGATTATTAGATTTTTATGAAAAGCAGAATGGTTTTAAAAGGTTTGACACCAAATTTACAAAAAAATATAAAGAAAACTCACATACTTTGGTTCAGTTATTAAAGGTGATATGATATAATCAGACAACAATGCTAACAGAAAGAAGGAACAATAATGCCAATTAAGATTCAGAGTGATTTACCAGCTAAAGCAGAATTAGAAGAAGAGAATATATTCGTCATGGACGAAAACAGAGCTATTTCACAGAATATAAGACCTTTGGAGATAATAGTTCTTAATCTTATGCCTATAAAGCAGGACACAGAATTACAGCTTTTAAGAGGGTTATCTAATACACCTTTACAGATAGATGTTACATTTTTACAGATGTCATCACATGTTTCAAAGAATACATCAGCTTCACATATTAAGAAGTTTTATCAGACTTTTGAAGAGATTATAATTATGATGGAATGATTATTACAGGTGCACCTGTTGAGAAGCTTGAATTTGAAGAGGTTAATTACTGGGATGAACTTATAACAGTAATGGAGTGGTCTAAGAAGCATGTTACATCAACAATTCATATATGCTGGGGTGCGCAGGCAGGATTGTATTACCATTATGGTATTAAGAAGGAATTACTTCCGAAGAAGCTGTCAGGTGTGTACAAGCACAGGGTTATGAATAGAAAAGAGCCTTTAGTAAGAGGCTTTGATGATGTATTCATGGCACCACATTCAAGATATACACAGGCAAGCAGACAGCAGATTCTTGACAATCCAAGACTTAAAGTACTTGCTGATTCAGATGAAGCAGGAATATATATTGTTCTTGGTGATGGCGGGAAAGAGATATTTGTTATGGGACACCCTGAATATGACAGATTAACTCTTGATCAGGAATATAAGCGTGATATTGACAAAGGAATTGAGCCTGACCTTCCAGTAAATTATTATCCTGATGACGACTGCAACAGAAAGCCATTGCTTTCATGGAGAAGCCACGCCAACAACCTCTATACGAACTGGTTGAATTATTATGTATACCAGATAACTCCTTATGACCTTAATGAAAGTTATGATAATTACTGTATTTAAGGGATTTGTAGCTTGATTACTGGGATTCCTGTGAATGGGTAAATTGTCAATATCGTGGCATAAGCTGGCATAATTTGCAGTATGTTGGTGTGATGGTGGAGACAAAATGGAGACAGTTTGTTTTCCGTGGAGACAACTATAATAATATATTATGGATAAAGATGCTCATTGATACAACTTAATATTAAGACATATAAATAAGTCCATGTACTTGTATTTTACAGGTATGTGGGCTTATTTTAGTGTCTTAAAATGTGTAGATGATAAAATACTCATATAAAGCATAAAAGGTCAAATGAAACAGAAGCTTATTAAAATTATAGTTATAAAAAGGTGTTTAGTTTATTTGAAATCTAAAGTTAATATTTGTGTGATAACTTTTATGATAGTTTCTATTGAAATTAAAAATCCTCCTATTGAAACTAAAAATACAGTTATATTTTCAAGAACAGATTTGAAACCTGTTGGTGTAGGGGTATCGGTGTTAAATAATTTAATTTTGAGTTTTTTGAAAAGTGTTTTTATTAAGATAATAAAATCATCTAATTTAGATGAAAAATACAAGCAACTAATAAAGGCAAAAAACAATGCCAAAATTATTTTAAATATATTTATTCAGCTACCAAATT
>OMCM01000437.1_pt1 | contig 30246 bp, 30 predicted proteins | sample 1645021 | NCBI WGS metagenome assembly OMCM01 (sample SAMEA103958142, study PRJEB25191) | human gut metagenome | biome: human-associated habitat [ENVO:00009003]; feature: intestine environment [ENVO:2100002]; material: feces | place: Germany | collected 2013/2015
CCCCTGCCGCTCCCGGAGCTTTGGGAGGCGGTGCGCTGGGCGGTCAAGCCGGAGGGTGCGGTGCTGTTCTTTGCTCAATGCCCCTATGATAAGGTGTTGGGGGCCTCCAACCTCCCTATGCTCCGCTATGAGTGGGTATGGTACAAGAGCCGGTGTACTGGCTTTCTCAACGCAAGGCGGGCCCCCTTGAAACGGACGGAGAACATTCTGGTATTCTATCAAAAGCTCCCCTATTACGATCCGCAGTTCGAGCAGGGCAAGCCCTATAAGAAAACCGCTGACCGGGGCGGCAACAGCCCCAACTATGGAAAATTTGTCCGTTCCGGCGGCGGCTCCGAGGACGGCCTGCGCTTTCCCGGAAACCTGCTGACATTCCCATCGGTACAGCGCACCGTCCACCCCACGCAAAAGCCCGTGGAGCTGTGCGAGTATTTCATCAAGACCTACACCCGCCCCGGCGAGGTGGTGGCGGACATCTGCGCGGGCTCCGGCACAACTGCCGTGGCCGCCGTCAACACGGGCCGCCGCTTTATCTGCTTTGAAACCGCCCCGGCCTTTTACGCCCCGGCCACGGAGCGCATCCGGCTGGCGCAGGCGGCTGCGGAGGCCGGGGAGAAAGGAGTCTGACTATCGGAAACTATTCTATCATCTACGCCGATCCGCCCTGGCGGTATTCTGCAAAGAACGTACAGGGGGCGGCGGAAAATCACTACCCCACAATGGGGATCGAGGAGCTATGTGCGCTCCCGGTGGCTGATCTGGCGGCCCCGGACAGCGCACTTTTTTTGTGGGCCACGTTCCCGCAGTTGCCGGAGGCCCTGCGGCTCATTAAGGCGTGGGGCTTCACTTATAAAACCGTGGCTTTTGTCTGGCTGAAGAAAAACAAAAAGGCGGACAGTTGGTTTTACGGCCTGGGCTTCTGGACGCGGGGCAACGCGGAAATCTGCCTGCTGGCGACCAGGGGACATCCCAAACGGCAGGCCACGAATATCCATCAGTTTATCATTTCCCCCGTTGAAGCCCACAGCAAAAAGCCGGACGAGGCCCGCGACAAGATTGTTTCCCTCCTGGGCGACCTGCCCCGCGTGGAGCTCTTTGCGAGACAGACCCCGCCCGGCTGGGACGTGTGGGGAAACGAGGTGGAGAGCACCGTCCCGGACTTCGGGACACTTTGTCCCAAGGTGGGCGGCCCGAAAGGAGGTCTTTCATGCCCTATGTAAATGTACCCAACGACTTATCCAAAATCAAAACGAAAATGGCCTTTAACCTAACCAAACGCCAGCTTGTCTGCTTTGGCGGCGCGGCGGCGGTGGGTATCCCCTCCTATCTGCTGGCCCGCAGCTCTATCGGCAACACCGGGGCCATGTTCCTTATGCTGGCCGTTATGCTCCCGGCGTTTTTGCTGGCGATGTATGAGCGTGACGGGCTCCCCTTTGAAAAGGTGATTAGAAATATCATCCGGGCCCGTTTCCTGCGGCCCGGCGCGAGGCTCTATCAGACGCAGAATTTATACGCCCCGTTTACCCTGCGGGGCTCCGTGGGAAAGGAGGATGCGATTGCAACAAGCAAAAAAGCAAACACCCAGGCGCGGCCCCGCCGCAAAGGGTAAAAAACGGGCGGCCCTGTCCGCCCAGCAGACAATCCCCTATGTGCGGATGCTCCCGGACGGCGTGTGCCAGCTCCCCGGCGGGCTCTATACAAAAACCGTGGAATATGAGGACATCAATTATTCTGTGGCAAGCACCGAGGATCAGACGGCTATCTTTAGCGGCTGGAGCTCATTCCTCAATTACTTTGACAGCTCTCTGCCGTTCCAGCTTTCTTTCATTAACCGCCGTTCCCACTCCCGGAGCCGCTACAAGGTGAACATTCCCCAGGCCGAGGATGACTTTAACAGCGTCCGGGCCGAGTTTACCGGGATGCTGAAAAATCAGATTGCCCGGTCAAACAATGGGATTGAACGCTCAAAATATATTACCTTTGGCATCCCGGCGGAAAGTCTGGACGAGGCGCGGCCCCGGCTGGAGCGCGTGGAGGCGGACGTTATGAGCAACTTTAAGCGGCTGGGCGTGCCCTCCGAGCCTATGGACGGGCGGGCGCGTCTGGCCCTGCTTCACGGCCAGATGCATCCTGAGAGCCGGGAGCCGTTCCGCTTCTCCTGGGGGGATATTGCAAAGACGGGGCTCGGCACAAAGGACTTTATTGCCCCCGACAGCTTTGACTTCCGCCAGCCCCGGCTGTTCCGCATGGGCCAGTATTGGGGCGCGGCCTCCTACTTGCAGATTTTGGCGTCGGAGCTCTCTGACAAGCTCCTGGCGGAAATTTTGGAGCTTGACGCGGAAATGACCGTGACCCTCCATATCCAGACCGTGGATCAGCTAAAGGCGATTAAAACCATCAAGGGGAAAATTTCTGACATTGGAAAAATGAAAGTGGAGGAACAGCGCAAAGCTGTCCGGGCCGGATATGACCCCGACATTCTGCCGCCCGACCTTATCACATTTTCCAAGGACGCGGCGGAGCTTCTGGCCGACCTCCAGTCCCGCAACGAGCGGATGTTCCTCTTGACCTTTACCGTGGTAAATCTGGCCCCCACCCGCCAGCGGCTGGAAAATGATATTTTCACGGTGGGCGGTATCGCGCAGAAATACAACTGCACATTGAAGCGGCTGGACTGGCAACAGGAGCAGGGCTTTGTTTCCTCCCTGGCCCTGGGCGGGAATGAGGTGGAAATCCAGCGGGGCATGACTACCAGCTCCACGGCGGTCTTCATTCCCTTTATGACCAGGGAGCTCCGCATGGCCGGGCCGTCCCTCTATTACGGCATGAACGCACTTTCCCACAACGTCATTATGGCGGACAGGAAAAAGCTGAAATCCGCGAATGGGCTCTACCTGGGCTCTACTGGCTCCGGCAAGAGCTTCGCGGCAAAGCGGGAGCTGCTCAACGTCTTTCTTACCATTCCCCAGGATCGGATTATCATTGTAGACCCGATGGGCGAATATGCCCCGCTGGTGCGGCGGCTGGGCGGCCAGGTGATTGAGATTGCCCCGGACAGCCCTAATCACATTAACCCTATGGACATCCAGATGGGCGGCAACGACGAGGACAGCCCCCTTTCCATGAAAGCTGATTTTCTGCTGTCCCTGTGCGAGCTGGTGGTGGGCGGCAAGGAGGGCTTACAACCGATTGAGAAAACCGTCATAGACCGCTGTGTGCGGTTGGTCTACCGGGATCTGGCCCTGGGCGTGGGGGACGGCAGGATGCCCTTGCTCCAGGACTTGTACGAGGAACTTTTGAAACAGCCGGAGCCGGAGGCCCGGCGCGTGGCGACGGCCCTGGAGCTCTACTGTACAGGCTCCCTCAACCATCCCACGAATGTCAAAACCGACTGCCGTGTGGTGTGCATCGTGCTCAAGGGCATGGGAGACAATCTCCGAAAAATTGCGATGCACGTCACAAATGAGTTTGTCAATTCCTCGGTCAATACCAACTATCAGAGCGGCATCTCGACTTGGTGCTACTTTGACGAGTTCCATGTTCTGCTCCGGGATCAGCTCACCGCCAGCTATTTTGTTTCCATCTGGCAGATGCTCCGCAAACGGGGCTGTGTGCCCAGCGCGTTGACACAGAACGTCAAGCACCTGCTGGCCAGCCCGGAAATCCAGAATATTCTGGACAACACGGATTTTATGATCCTGCTGTCCCAGGCGCAGAGTGACCGGGCAATTCTGGCAAAACAGCTCGGCATTTCCGAGCATCAGCTTTCCTATATCACACACAGCAATTCCGGCGAGGGCCTGCTGTTCTATGGGAATGTGACCATCCCCTTTATGGATCGTTTCCCCCGTGGGGAGATTTACGATCTTCTGACCACCCGCCCGGAGGATTTGAAAGATGGCGCGGCGGGATAAGGCTGGCCCTGGGCCCCGTGTGCGCCCGGAGCAGGCCGCGCCCCAGGGGGCTCCGGGCCCGGAGGCCGGGGCTGGCACGAAAGAACAGGCCGGGGGCACTTCGGGACAAAGTGTCCCAAAGTCTAAATTCCGGCAAAAGAGCAGGCAGGAACAGGCCGCCGCGTCCAAGCTCCGCATGGAAAAGCGCGGGGAGAAGCTGGAGGCGGCAAAGGGCAAGCTGGCAAAACAGAAGCACCCCAAAAAGCCCGGCCCCGTCAAACGGGCGGGCGGGGCCCTGGGGGGCTCCGTCCACGGCTTTGTGCATGGCAAGCTCTACGAGGTGGAGCAGGAAAATGTAGGCACCGAGGGGGCCCATCACTCCGAGCTTTTGGGCGAGTCCGCGTTTCGCCAGGGCTCCCGCTTCGTGGGGCGGCGCATACGGGAGCACCCGGCGCGGGCCGTCCAGCGGGCCGAGGCCCGGCATGGCAAGGCTGCGGCGGACTATCAATTTTACACCGCCGCCCAGGAACACCCGGAGCTCTCGAAAAATGCCCTGTCCCGCTACTGGCAGAAACGGCGGCTCCGCAAGCAGTACCAAAAGCGGGCAAAGGAGGCCGCCCGCCAGGGGGCCGTGGCCGCTGAAAAGACCGCCTGGGCCGCCACCGAAAAGCTGTCGGCCCAGGCGGTGGGCTTTGTGAAGCGGCATCCCCTGGGTGTGCTCTTGGCCCTGGCCTGTGTCCTGCTCATTCTGTCTATGCAGTCCTGTTCGTCCTCCCTGGTTTTGCTTGGCAACGCCGGGGCCGGGGCTGTGGGGGCTACCACCTACCCGTCCCCGGACGGGGAAATCCTGGCGGCGGAGGCGGCCTACCTCGATCTGGAGGCGGAGCTCCAAAACTATCTTGATACCTACACCAGCACCCACAACTATGACGAGTACCATTTTGATCTGGATGAAATCGAACACGATCCCTATGTGCTGATCTCCATTCTCTGTGTGCTCCACGAGGGGGAATGGACGGCGGCCCAGGTGCAGGGTACGCTGGGGATGCTCTTTGACCGCCAGTATATTCTTACAGAGCGCGTGGTGGTGGAGACATGGTATGACAGCAACGACGAGCCCTATTCCTGGTATATCTGTTATGTAACGCTGGAAAATTTTGACCTGTCCCATCTGCCTGTGTATTTCATGGGCGAGGAGCAGTTGGCCCGGTACTCCCTCTATATGTCTACCCTGGGAAACCGCCCCGACCTGTTCCCCAGCTCCGCCTATGTGGATCGCTATATAACAAATCCGCCCGCCGGATATGAGGTGCCGGGGGAATATCTGGACGATGAAACATTCGCCGCTATGCTCTCCGAGGCGGAAAAATACCTGGGCTATCCCTATGTATGGGGCGGGAGCTCCCCGGCCACGTCCTTTGACTGCTCCGGCTTTGTGTCCTGGGTAATCAATCACTCCGGCTGGAATGTGGGCCGCCTGGGGGCCCAGGGGCTCTATAACATCTGTACCCGCACCAACTCCCCGCGCCCCGGCGATCTGGTCTTTTTCAAGGGCACTTATGACACACCGGGCGTTTCCCATGTGGGCATCTATGTGGGGGACGGAATGATGATCCATTGTGGCGATCCCATCAGCTATGCAAACTTAAATACCAGCTACTGGCAGTCTCATTTCTACGCCTACGGGCGTTTGCCTTGAATGGAGGTTTTGAATGGCAACAGCAAAAAGTATGAAAATCCAGGCCGAGATTGATAAGGTCAAGGCCAAAATCAGCGAACAGCAGGCCCGGCTGAAAGAATTGGAACAGAAGAAACTGGAGGCCGAAAACAGCGAGATCGTGGACATCGTGCGGGGCATGAGCATCCCCCTTACGGAGCTCCCCCTGGTGCTCCAGAAGCTCCGGGACGATGGCACTTTGGGACAAAGTGTCCCGAAGTCCGAGCCCGCGCCTGTTACCGAGGGAAAGGAGGACAACTGAATATGAAACGCTTTCGAGTCTTGACGGCGGCGCTTTGCGCCGCTGTTCTTTTATGCGGCTTTACCCCCGCAACGGCCTACGCCGGGGGCGGCGAGGACTGGGAGGGGCTTGACCCCGTGGAGCCCGCTGTCACGGAGGAGCCGGTGATTGAGCCCGGCGAGGGCTTTTCTGAGGACGGCAATCTTGTGACCCGTGATCTGCTCTATGACAAGCATACCAACAAGCAGTTTATTACCGTCCAGACCAGCGGCGGGGCCACCTTTTACATTGTCATTGACTACGACAAGCCCGTGGACGAGGACGGCGAACAGTACCAGACCTATTTTCTGAATACGGTGGACGAGGCCGACCTGCTGGCCGCTGCCGAGGCCGCTGGCGTAGAGCTGGCCTCCTGCTCCTGCTCGGACAAATGCGCGGCGGGGGCCGTCAATACCGACTGCGCGGTGTGCGCCGTCAACATGACCAAGTGCGCGGGCGTGGAGCCAGAGCCGGAGCCGGAACCTGTGGCCGAGCCCGACGCCGAGCCGGAGCCGGAAACAGACAAGGGCAACGCCGGGATGCTCCTGCTGGTGCTGGTCGTGGCGGTGCTGGGCGGCGGAGCCACGTTCTATTTCAAGGTGTACCGTCCCAAACAGCAGACGGCAATAGAGCCGGAGGAGGACTACGGCGAGGAACTGGAGGACTATGACGGCGAGGAGGACGGCCCGCCCTGGGATGAGGACGAGGAAGAAAACGAGGAAACGGAGGACGGGGAATGAATTTCACAACAAGCTCCTTTGAACGAATAATGAAAGAAAAGCCCCGTCCCCAAACTCCCGCTGTGAGCAGGCCGCCCAGAGGCTCCGCCTGCTCCGGCTGTCCCTACTGGCGGGGCCTGCGCTGTGTCTGCTGTTATCAGAAACTTTCTCCCAGGCCGGGCGGCGGGAGGTGACGCTTTGGCCCGCGAACTGACACGGGAGGAAAAGGCGGCCATCCGCTCTCTGGTGGTGAAATGGTGCGCCAACTATGACCGGGCCTGTGGATGCCTGCCCCTGGACTGTGAGTGCTATATGCTGGGAAAGTGCTGGACAGGTGCCTATTGCCGCTACTTCCGGGAGGCCGTCCTGCCCCTTGATCCGGCTCTGGAGGCCGCCCTTACTACCGAGGGCCCCAGGCCGGAGTTCAAGCCCTGCCCCATCTGCGGCGGGGCCGTGGCCCCGGACAGGCGGCAGGCGTATTGTTCAGAGGCTTGCGCCTTAAAAGCCCACCGCCGCCAACAGCGGGAATATATGCGCCGGAAACGGAGGTGATCTGTTGACAATTAGCCCCCGTAAAACCCGCTGATTTCAAGGCTTTTTGGGGCCGCTTTTGGGGCGGGCTGTAGTTTTATATGCCCTGTCCCGGAATGTCCGAAATGCTGTCAACATGGAAAAACGGGACTTTGGGACAAAGTGTCCCGAAGTCCCAGGCTGTTATGCTTGAGGAGGTGTCTATGGAAAAACAGAAAGACCAGGAATTTGCACATCTGGAGGTCAAACGTCTTTGCGGCGTGTTCGGCGCGCCCCTGCCCCCTGTGGAGGAAAAGCCCGTGGATAAGGTCAAGGAGCCGCCCCGCCCCTATCGGAGTCGGGAACGGGAGGAGCGGTGACAAAGAAACGCCGCCGCCCTGTCCATCTTCATGTCATGGTGTCTGAGGAGGAGCAGGCGCTGATCCGGGAGCGCATGGCCGAGGCTGGCATCCGCAACATGGGGGCCTATATGCGGAAAATGGCCCTTAACGGCTATGTGCTCCACGTTGACCTCTCGCCCGTCCGGGAGCTGGTGTCGCTCCAGCGGCGGTGCTCAAACAATCTAAACCAGGTGGCGATCCAGGCCAACACCTACGGCGGCATCTACCCGGAGGAGATCGCCGCTCTGCAAAGGGACTATGCGGCCTTATGGGGGCCGCTGTCTGATTTACTGGAAAGGCTCTCCGCCGTGGTGGAGCTTTGACCCTCCGGGGAGCGGTGTTTTACCGCTCCCCGGTTTTCACGACTTTGGGACACTTTGTCCCAAGGTGGCGAAAGCCGCATACAGAGAGGAGGGGTATTCACGGCCACAACCTACATCCGGCCTTACAAGGTAGCGGCTGGAAAAAGCGCAATCCAGACGATGGAGGAGCGGTTTGATTATGGGCTCAATCCCAAAAAGCTGGGGGCCGTGTCCGCTTATCTCTGCGACCCGTCCACAGCTCCCGCCGAGTTCCTGCTGGTAAAAAGCCAGTACCAGGCGGAAACGGCCCGGCCCGTGGAGCGCGGGGCCCTGTTCTTCCAGATCCGGCAGGCGTTCCCGCCCGGCGAGGTGACGGCGGAGGAGGCAAATAAAATCGGCTATGAAACGGCGATGCGCTGGACGAAAGGCAAATACCAGTTTTTTGTCTGCACACATACCGACAAGGGCCACATTCACAATCACATTTATTACAACTCCACGGCCTTTGACCGCTCCCGGAAATTCCATAATTTCATCGGCTCGTCCTTTGCCCTGCGGCGGCTGTCTGACCGGGTGTGCATTGAGCACGAGTTGTCCTATATCCAAAATCCCAAACTGCACAGCAAGGGCCGTTTTCTCCATTACGGTCAATGGATCGGGGAAAAGCCGCCCTCTGCCCAGCAGAGGGTGCGGCTGGCTGTCATCGCGGCCCTGGAGAAAAAGCCCGCCGACTTTGCGGCGTTCCTGCGGCTCATGGAGGAGTCCGGCTTTGCCGTCAAGCATGGGCGGGGCGGCGTGATCTCGTTCCTGGCTCCCGGCCAGGATAAACCGACCCGGCTCCGGGCTTCTACCCTGGGCGCGGGCTTTGACCCGGAGGACATCCGGGCGGTGATTGCCGGGGAGCGGCCCATCCCGGAACTCCCCCAGGACGCTCCGGCCCCGCCCCGGCGCGTTGATCTTGTGATTGACATTCAACAGCGCATGGCCCAGGGCAAGGGCCCGGCCTATGCGCGGTGGGCCAAGGTCTACAATCTAAAGCAGATGGCCGCCGCGCTCCAGTATCTGCGGGAGCAAGAACTGGCCGACTATGCCGCGCTGGAGGCCAGCACCGAGACGGCGGTGGATCGCTTTCACAAGTTGGCCGGGGAGCTGCGGGACACGGAGGCCGCCCTCTCCAAAACGGCCCGGCTTATGGAGGCCACGGTGGACTATGCCAAGACCCGGCCTGTGTTCGATGGTTACAAGGCGGCCCGGTACAGTAAAAAATACCTGGCCCAGCATGAGGCGGAGCTGGCCGCTTATCGGGCGGCAAAGGCGGCCATGAATGAAATCCTGGACGGGGCAAAGCTCCCCAAAATAGACACGCTGAAAAAATCCCGCCGGGAGCTGGCGGAAAAGAAAAAGGCCCTCTATGCCGAGTACCGCCAGGCCCAGGCGGATATGCGGGAGGCCGTGGCGGTCAAGGCGAATATTGACCACCTGCTCGGCGTGACGGACGGGCGGGAAAATAAGGCCCAGGAGCGGTAGCGACAGGCCGCAGACAACAGGCGCATAGCGCCGGGACTTTGGGACACTTTGTCCCGAAGTCCTGCGGGTTTGGGGAGCTCCCCAACAAGCATTTTTGCGGGCCTGCGGCCCGGCAAAAATTTCGGAGTGTGGACACACTCGAATTGCTTGCCAAAACGTGCGGGCCTCGGAAGTACCCGCGTTAAAACATCGGACTTATGTCATTTCACTCTTGTATTGTTCTATTGGATGTGCTAAAATAAAGTTGATTTTTAGAATTTGTTTTTATTTTGCAGGGAAGAGGTGACGGGATGCCAAAGGTAGCTTATTCTGAGGAGGATAGAGAGCGCATCAGAACGGAACTCGTTGCAGTTGGTCTTGAACTGATGGCAAAACAGGGCATACAGCATACTACTGTGGAGCAAATATATAAAAAGGTTGGTATTTCACGAACTTTCTTTTACTCTTTCTTTGCAACGAAAGAAGATTTGATCGTTGAAACGCTGTACTTGCAACAGCCTAAAATTATTGAGCAAGTGCAAAGACTGATGGCCGATCCTGCTTTAAGCTGGCGTGATGCCGTGAAACAATTTCTCTATGCCTGTTGTTACGGAGAGAAAAATGGCATCGCTGTTTTAACGATTGAAGAACAGCAACTCATTTTCAAACGTTTGTCAAAGGAAAGCTATCAAATATTCCGTCAAAAGCAGCTCCGTCTTTTTGGAGAAATTTTAGAAAACTTTGGTATAAAGGCGGACGCGGCAAGGATCAATTTATTTACGAATTTGAGTCTGACAGCGATGGTTGTACGCAAGGCAATTCCTGATACGTTACCTCTGTTTGTTCCCGAAGTTGCCGATGAAACAGTTGACTTTCAAATAAACGCTATTGTGGATGCCCTGGAGAAATTAAAAGCAACACCTACCGCTTGAGTGATTGAAATGAGATAATCCGTCCGAATATCATGTTTCGGCCATATATTCAGACGGATTTCTTTTTAGCCAGGATAAAAACAAATTTGGTTTTTTGCTCTTATTTTTGAGAGATAAAACCTAAAATAAAACGCAAAGGAGAACACGCGATGAAAGTATTTGATCTGTTCGTAAGCAAATATCCACCGGGTAATGATTTGAGAAAACCTACTGCGGAAACGCTGGAGCAATTTCAAGGGAAAGTGCCAGCGGAGCTTCTGAACTTTTGGCAGGAATATGGTTTCGGAAATTATGGCGGAGGTTTGCTAAAAATTATTGATCCAACCGATTATATTGATACGCTCACTCTTTGGCTGGGCGAACAGGAGGGGTGCCTTCCCATTCTAATGACTGGATTTGGAACGCTTTTTATTTACCGCAAGCTGTCTGATACAGCCGATGATATGTGCCTGCTTGATATTCACAACCGCAGATCGGGCAGTTTCTCTACCAGCTTTTCCGATTTTTTTGAGCGTATTATTCCTGCCGAAAATTTTGCGGCGCAGTTTCTGAGAGTGGGTCTATTTCAAGAAGCATTTGCTAAACATGGCGGCCTTTCAGAAAACGAGATTTTCTTCTTTGCTCCGGCTTTGGCTTTTGGGGGAACTGAGTCCATTCAATATGTCGAAAAGGGAAATGCCGTTGTTCATCAGCACTTGTTGTTTGAAATGGGGGCGGATCATTCCGATGATACAGAACCGGATGATATGTGGTCGCAAGCCTATGAAGCAAATCCCCATGTGTTTGAATTGGATAATGGCGGGCTTATGGTTAGCTTCACCTTTTCGGAAACTGTGGATACCATCCTGCCAGTAGCACCAGAAACGCTATATGAGATTGAGGGAGAGACTATTTCTCTATGGGCGCTGACTTTCGTTAGTCTAACAAAAGAGGAAAACCTTGGCTTTTTGGAGTACCACAAGGCTTTGAAACAATTACAACCCTACATTGTGGAAACGAGAGGAGATCACATATTAGTTCGCGGCCTGAGTTTGGCAGAGATGGAGCATATTCTGGCAAAGCAATAAATTTGCTTTACCGCTACTTTGGGACAAAGTGTCCCGAAGTGATATAGCTACTATCAAAATTATTTCATTTATGATGCTGTGGGTATTGCCCCATCCAGTTTCATATAAACACATTCAAACATTTAGGAGGAAAAGTCATGGGATTTTTTAGCAAGTTATTTAAGGGCCCTGAAATTGACATGGAAAAGAGCAACGCAAATGCAAAGAAAATGCGTGCTCTATTTAATCAGGTTGTAGAGAACGGGGACAATTACAGACTGATTTTCGGATATACCGAGGATGTGAGCCGGTTTAACTATGGCTTTGTTCATGGGAGCAAAACAAAGATCGGAAATTTAATTGTCGGCTGGAACGAAGCCAGCCAGACGATTGTGGTTGTTCCCACAGTACCCGATCTTTCCGGCTGTGGCGATCCGACCTACTATCGCCGTTCTGAAATTTTGAAAGCCTATCGGAACAAATACCCTACCGATGCTTTTATCATTTATCCAGACAAAAAAGGATACATTGGCATCAATGCCTATGACTGGCTGGAAGATGAAAAGCTGTATGTTTATGTATCACAGGATGATGAATTGGCCGCTTTTACCGACTTCTTTATGAATCGCTTTGCAACAAAGTGAGGTAAAAGATGCCTATTGGAGAAATCGGAGCGTTCCTGCTGTTTCTTGTGATCGTGTTTATAGTTGGAAATCTATGGTTTCATTTCGTAGAAGCAATTCTGCGGCAGATTAAAAAGCTATTTACACGTCACAAAAAACCTCCGGCATGGCATCCGCTCCCCCCGGACAAGGAGGATTGAAAATGTTCGATATAGACGAGATTAGGAAACAGGCACTCGCTTCTATGAGAGAAACCATGGAAAAGAACGAGGAACGAATTAGCAAAATTGAGGTTCCCAGCTCTGAAAAAGGCGCATCTGTGTCTGCCGCCGAAGTGGAAGAACAGATTGCCGCTAATACTCAACGTCAAGTAGAAATTCTTGGACAGATGTTTGGGCCAGATAGTATGGCTCAAATGGCTGTTAATGAGGAATTGCTGCAAAAGATGGTAAATGATAAAGTTGCTGAGGCAACTTCAGCTACTGCTGGGGACTTGATGGGACAGCTTTTCGGAGAAGATATGGGCATACTTGCGGCTGCTCTGGAAACGCTGGAAATGGAAGATGCGGACGATGAGGAAGAACTCTCATTCGATCTGGAACTGGAAGAAAAGCTCTATACTACCTTGGAAGAAACAATGGCCCGGCTTGAGGCCATGCCTGAGCCAGAAGCGATCCCATATCAAAAAGACGATGTAAAATGGGAACGCTTTGGCATCCTGCTGTCCGGTATTTTATCGACCCTTAACAGTCACGATCTGGATAGTATGGATGTGGAGGAACATATTCCTGTTATGGAGCAGAAAATCGTGTCCCTTGTGCGCCGCTCCTGGGGGATAGATGGCCGGAGTGATCTGCTGGACATGATCCGTTATCTGGCGCAGGAGGGTTATATCCTGCGGTATCAGCTTTATAGTGAGGCATCTTCGCCGGAGGAACTCATGGACGAAACTATGGACGAGGATGACCGTGAGTCTACCTGCCGGGCATGGAGGTTTGCACAACGGTATAAAGGTCAATATGCTCCCGGTTTTATGGCTGGATGGGATATTGGCCGGGCGGCGATGCTGACACGCTGGGGATGCTATTTAGGCTGGATCACAGAAAGCGAGGCTGTTGGTATTCTGTGGGATCTCTCCCAAAAGGTTGTTGAGGAACTGCATAGCTGGCGCGAATTTGCGCAATCTTATCTTTTTGGCGGTCTGATGTGGAAATTGCTATGCGGTGACAGCTCCGCAGGAAGTTACCTGGGTTATCTTGCAGACGCCGCCACAGACCTATTGACTGGAAAAGCAGAGCAGGATAACGGACAATGGCGTGATTGCCCTTGGCCTGCACAGAGAAAAATTGGTTTCACATTATAAATCTTTTTGAAAATTTGTTGCTATTCATCAGCCGCCAACGGAAACGGCATATAAAAAAACCGTTGGCTTGGCGGCTGTGTTGATGCACGCCTAAACTAAAGTTAAGCGGCGGTTTTGAAATTAACCATTTCAAGGCCGCCGCCTTTTTATATCACACGGCGGTAACAAAGGAGGTACGTCGTGTCCCGCACAATCCTTACCCGCCCCTCTAACTTATCAAAAAAAGCCAGGGCCCCGGACAAGGATATTTTAACCGTAGTTGCGAAAATTGTTATAATGTAGGTGAATATCTCAATTTATGCGCTTGCGCGGCTTTATGTCGTGCAGGCGCATTTTGTTATCCGTACTTTGAGACAAAGTGTCCCAAGGTGCGGGACGGCCCTCCCAGGTGCCGCTCCCCGCCGGCCCTCCATTTCGTTTCCCCTCAACCCGAACAAAACGAAATGGAGGACAAGCTATGACAACCATCAATCTGAAAGATTTTTATTATTGGTACATACAGGATCAATTTATCGAGGTTGCTGACGAGGTGGCCGAGGCTCTCACCGCCAGCAGACGCCAGGAGGCCGCCTATGTGGAGCGGGCCCGGTACAACAAGGCATATTATTCCCTGGACTGTGATGACGGGATCGAATATTCCGCCTGCCAGCATGAGCCCAGCCCCCAGGAGCTCCTGGATCGCAAGGAAATGTTTTTCCGGCTCTGGAACGCGCTCAACTCCCTGCCGGAGCTCCAGGGCCGCCGGGTGGATGCCCACCTCATTCTCGGTAAAAGCTATCGGGAGATCGCCCGCGAGGAGGGCGTGGATAAAAGCGCCGTTAGGTGCTCCGTCCTCTGCGGGATCAAACGCATGAAAAAATATTTGCGGGAAAATTTCTAAAAAGCATCTCCATTACCCCCTGTTTTTCTGGTGGTATATGAGAGGTAGGTTGCCTACCTCTCCACAGCAGGACGGCGGCGGCTCCGAGCATAGCGCGGGGAGCCAGGCGGCGGGTGCGCGGTGACTTCTCCACAAGAGAACGAGCGACCAACACCTGCGCCGCAGGTGGGCCGGGCCATCCCGCGGCCACGATCCGCCACAGGACAGGCTGGCCGCCTGTCCCTCCGGGCCGCTGTCTCCTGCTGTGTGGGAGTGCTGCGCCGAGTATGGTTGTCTTTGGACAGGTCAAGGAAACGGGCGCGGCCTCCCTCTATCTTATGAAAGCGGGGCCTGCTTTATGAGCAGGGCTCCGGCTGGCTTCGAGACATTTTGTCCCGAAGTCCCGGTCAAAACAAGGGCCAGCACTTTCGCGGTGCTGGCCTTTGTCATTTCTGAAATGGGAGGTATTCTATGCACGCACAGACCAAATACAAAAGCGAAATGAAAACGGCTGTACTTGGTGATCGGACAATTACTATTAAAAATCTTACTCCCATTCTGCCCCCGCAGGAACGGGAAAAGCGCAGGCGCGAGGTGGAACAACAGCTTTTTGACGTGTTCCGCAAATATGCCGGACAGCGGGGGTAGTCAAAGGCATCCTTGTTGAATGGGGGCGGCAGAGGTATAATATAATTGTAGGTTGGCTCCCGTATAAACGGAAGGGAGCTAATTATGGATAATAGAATAGATGCAATTTACGGGCGGCAGTCGATTGACAAAAAGGATAGTATCAGCATTGAAAGTCAATTTGAATTTTGCCGGTATGAACTAAAAGGCGGTGAAGCGAAAGAATACAAAGACAAGGGATATTCCGGGAAGAACATAGAACGCCCCGACTTCCAGCGGCTTCTGAAAGACATCCGGGCCGGACTGATCCGGCGGGTGATTGTTTACAAACTGGATCGGATTAGCCGCTCCATTGTGGACTTCGCAAAGCTCATGGAACTGTTCAAGCAGTACAACGTGGAATTTGTCTCCTGCACCGAAAAATTTGATACGTCAACCCCGATGGGCCGGGCGATGCTCAATATCTGCATCGTGTTCGCCCAACTGGAACGGGAAAGCATCCAGATGCGTGTGCAGGACGCTTTTTATTCCCGGTGTGCCAAGGGCTACTATATGAGGGGCCGGGCTCCATACGGTTTTGATACGGAGCCCATCGTCATGGACGGTATCAAAACAAAGCGGCTGGTTGAAAACGCTGAGATGGACTACGCCGAGCTTATGTATGAAATGTATGCCGAGCCGGAGAACTCCTACGGCGACATTACCCGGTATTTTACCGAGAATGAAATCATGGTGTATGGAAAGACATTGAAGCGCGGCTTTGTGGGCCAGCTTTTGAGAAATCCGGTTTACGTCCAGGCCGATATGGATATTTACGAATATTTCAAGGCCCAGGGCGCGAAAATCGAAAGCCCGCCGGAACTGTTCACAGGTGAATTTAGCTGTTACTTGTACCAGGGCCGCGAGGGGGAGGAAAACATTCTGGTGATTGCGCCCCACAAGGGCCGCATCCCCTCGTCCCTCTGGCTGGCCGTCCAGCACAAGCTGTCCCAAAATACCACGTTCCAGAATGGCCGCAAATGCCACAATACATGGCTGGCCGGGAAAATCAAGTGTGGATGCTGTGGGTATGCGCTGGCCAGTCTGAACGCTCCAAACGGTGTCACTTATATGCGGTGCAAGCAACGCATGGAAAACAAAAGCTGTCAAGGGCCCGGCACTCTCACAAAGCACGACTTGGAAAAATCGGTCTATGAGGAAATGGTTAAGAAGATGCGGGAATTTCAAACGCTGAAAGGCAGTAAGGCGGAGGGGTACAATCCCAAACTGACCGCCGCCCGCGCTAAACTTGCCAAAATCGAGGGCGAGATTGAAAAGCTCATTGACACGCTGACCGGGGCAAACCCGCTTTTGTTGCAATACGCAAACAGCCGGATTGAAGAACTGGACGCGGAACGGCAAAAGCAGTTAAAGCTGGTGGCCGACCTCACCGCTAACTCTGTTTCTTCCTCACAGGTCGATAGCATAACGGGATATTTAAGCCATTGGGAAGATGTGAGCTTCGATGACAGGCGGCGCGTTCTTGACACGCTGGTTTCAAAAGTTGAGGCCACTCGCACCGAACTTGCTATTGAATGGAAGATCTAAAACTTTTCACTTTGCATTGTACCCTTGTCAAGAACGCTTATGAATATTGAAGAATATAAAAAACTCCCGCTTGAACAGCTGCGGGATGAATATGGAAACTGCTTGATAAAACAGAAGTACCGGGAGGCGACCGTTAACACTTCCCGGACCGATGCGTTTTATATCTGGCGAAACGGAAGCAGGGGGCTTTTCTGGCAGGCGGTCGAAGCAGATGACAAAACGGCAGAAAACATACTGCTTGGGATCCTGGCCAAAAAATCAAGTGTGAATCCGCGCAGAAATATCAGCGGATATATGTTTCATTTGAGGTTGTTCCGCTCGTTCCTGAACATAAAACCGGCTGAAATCGCTCCGGCGGCAGTTCCGGAAAAGCGGATGACAAACACGGATTCTTCTGTTCCGAAACCATCGCCTGCGCAGGTTAAGCATTACCTGGATCTGTGGGATTCACTTGAAAACAATCATCTGCAGGAAGACGCTCTTAACCGGCTGTTCTTCAAACTGGCACCCGGAAACGAGGATGTTACGGATATTCTTCTGAAGGCTTCAACATTGAACGATTTCTACAGTACGAATATCTTCTCGATTTTTCCGGTGGCAAAGCACATTCAGTCCTTGCATATAGACGAACGCCTCAAAGCCGGGGATACGACGCTGGTCGGTGATATCCAGCATCTGACCATCAATGGCGTTGAAAAGAATTTTTATTCGTTTGCTACAAAATACTGCAGCCATCATAATCCGCTGGAATATCCGATTTATGACAGCTACGTTGACAGGGTACTCCGTCACTATAGAGACCAGGATGGGTTTGCAGAATTCAAGAACGAGGAACTAAAAGACTATGCCCGTTTCAAAGAATTACTGATTCAGTTCCGGGAGTTTTACGGGCTCCAGGAATATGATCTGAAACAGATCGATAAATACATCTGGCAGCTTGGGAAGGACTATTTCCCTAAGAATTACGGGAAGTAACCAGAAATATTGGAGGTGGCAGGATGGACACTGAAACCAAATACAGAAAAAAGTGATCCGAGGACGAGACGATCCTTGCTTTCTATTACTACTGTCAGATCCCGTTTGGAAAGATTGACCACCGCAATCCGAGGATTATAGAGATTGCGAAACTGATTGGAAGAACACCGAGCTCGGTATCGCTAAAAATGGGGAACCTCGGACATTTCGATCCATCCCTTCAGAGCCGGAATGTTGTAGGCATGAGCAACGCCAGCAAACTGGATGAGCAGGTAGTGAAAGAGTTCCTTGATAACTGGGAGGAACTTGCCGTTCGCGCCAGAAAAATAGAAGCTGAGTATCTGAAAACAGCCCAGTCAGAAGAAGCGCAGATTGAGGAGCTTCCAGAGGGTCTGGACAATATCACAGAAACGAAGCAGAGAATGAATCAGCAGTTTTTCCGGGAAGCTGTGCTCAGTTCTTATCTCCAGAGGTGCTGCATTACGGGGATGGCTGTGCCGGCACTGCTGGTTGCCAGTCATATCAAGCCCTGGGCCGTTAGCGATCCGAAGACGGAACGGACAAACCCGTGCAACGGCCTCTGCCTAAATGCGCTTCATGATAAAGCGTTTGATCGTGGCTTGATTACTGTTCTTCCGGATTATACTGTACGGGTTTCAAAGGAGCTGAAAAAAACTGGACCGGATTCGGAAACAGAATGGCTCCTTTCGTGTGATAAACAAAAAATCACACTTCCGGAGAAGTTCCTTCCGGCGCGTGAGTTTCTGGAATATCACAACGATATGATTTTTGAAAAAAGCTTGCTGTAATGGGTGTTCTAACCATCTCCCATAGTTACATTACTATTCAAAAATGGGACAAGGTTTTGCCCATGAACGTTTGCCAGAAAAAGGAACGGTGCTATTATTGGATACATATGATTTAACCGAAATTCTGAAAGAATGCCAGAGTTATGCTTCTGTCGGATATAAAATAGCTTCTTCACAGCATGAAAATCTGAAAACAACCCTTTCAAATGCCGCAAGCAGGATAAATGAAACCTTGATTGATTTCAACAGTTCGCCGTGTTATGTTTCAAGTGCTACAGATCTCCTTTCGCAGCAGCTGATTGATATCGAATCCGCATTCAATAATCTTTCGTTCGCATTTAAGGAAGATCTTGAAAACCTGAGAGAAAATCTGTCTAAGTTCTCTGTGACATTATTCGGCCGCACAATGGCCGGAAAATCAACGTTGATGGAAATTCTCACAAACGGAGACGGATTATCTATTGGGAACGGTGCACAGAGAACTACAAGAGATGTCCGACAATATAACTGGAATGGGCTGGAAATTACTGACGTTCCTGGCATAGGAGCTTTTGAAGGTGAAGATGATGAGCAAATTGCTTTTGAGGCGGCTAAAAAAGCAGATCTCATTCTATTCCTTATTACGGATGATGCTCCACAGGCAGCAGAAGCGGAATGCTTTGGAAGAATAATGGACCTTGGTAAACCTGTTATATGCATAATGAATGTCAAGGCCTCAGCTCCAGAAGGAAAAAGCATCAAACTCCTTACTCGAGATATTGAGAAAAGATTTGACATGGAGCGGCTCAACGAAATACGAAAACAGTTCATGTCATATTCAAAACAATTGGGACAGGACTGGGGCTATGTTCCGTTTGTTTATGTCCATCTTAAATCGGCGTTCATGTCACAAAATACTGAGGATCCACAGGTTAAGGATACATTACATAAAGTAAGCAGAATAGGTTTTCTAAAAAAGAAAATAGTTGAACAGGTTCGAGAAAGAGGCTGCTTTTATCGCGTAAAGACTTTCATTGATATTATTACCAATCCCATGCTTGTATCAATGGAGAATTTACTCAATCAGAGTCTGTTGAACAGTGCACAAGGCCGAATTGTATTATCCAAGAAACGCCAGCTCGCCGTCTGGAAAGATGGTTTCAAAGCAACAGGGAAAAACCGAATCCGATCGTTGCTAATTAATCTGAAAAGTCAACTGAATGGAGAAATTGCTGCGTTTGCTGAGGAACATTTTGATGATAAAAATGCGGATAAAGCTTGGAACAGATTACTGCAGGAAAAAGGAATTCAAGACAATTGTCAGACCCTTTTAACCGAGCTGGAAGAAACGTGCAATGACAAGATAAAAGAAGTGTCCAGGGAAATTTCACAGGAACTGCTTTTTTCTGCTTCATTTTCCGGCGACCGGACTTTACGTATGAACCGAATCATCGATGGCAAAAAGCTGTGGGACTGGTCCGCAACAATTATTGGTGGTGGATTATCTATTTCGGCGATCTTTGCCGGCGCGTTTGGTGCGGCGGCTGCAGGCCCGCTTGGCTGGATCGCGCTTGGGGTATCAGCGGTAGGAGTTCTTGGCTCTTTGATATTCAAAAGTAGAGATAAAAAAGAACAGGAAGCTCGTATGAGGCTTGAAAGCAGCTTAAGAAAGAACGTTGATACCATTTGCAGCTCACTGGAAAAGCAGATGCTGAAAAACTTTGATTCTTTGATAGATGTTCGAGTCGAAAGTCTTCTGAAAGAACTGGATAGAATGAATTCTGTTGTATTCAGACTTGCTGACACCCAGAAAGAGCTTGCCTGGAAACTCGATGACCATCTTCTGGAGTTGAATTCACAGATCGTAAATGAGGCGATAAAAATGATAGGTGCTGAAGGTCTGGAATATCATATTGTAGAAACAGCAAGAGTACCAGGTAATTCGGTGGTTTTTATGCTCAATGACGGTTCGTATTTTCCGGATGAACAGAAAGAACAGCTGAACCGAATGATGTCGGAAAACATCGCCTTTGTTTACGGCACGGACAACAAGAGAACGTTAATATCGAGAGTCCTTGGGAAAACAGTTGATAGAAATAAAATAAGCATCGAAGAGAAAATTGGCGTAGCTCATATTCCGATGGATGGTCTTCCTCCGTATATTCTCACCAGAATAAGGCTTGCGCAGCAGTTTGCTCGGATTGTAATTACAGATCAATGAGGTGGATGATATGTTAAAAATAGCAGAATACACGCAGAAAGCATTGGAATTAAGGAACAGAGCAATTAAGGCGTTTAATGCCGCAGGTTTGGATATACGTATAAATGAGAATGAGGATACCGGTAATATAAAATTAGTGTTTGCCGGCCAGTATAGCGCTGGAAAATCTTCGATTCTGAAAATGCTTACCGGACGAAATGATATTGCCATTGGCGCAGGGATCACAACACAAAAAGCGCATTCATATGATTGGAATGGCCTTGAGGTTGTTGATACTCCCGGCATTCACACAGAACTTCGCCCGGACCATGATGAAATATCATACAGCGCAATATCCTCAGCCGATATGCTGGTGTTTGTGGTCACAAATGAGCTGTTTGATTCATATCTTGCTGAACATTTCAGAAAACTGGCTATTGATAAAGACAAAGCCGGTGAAATGATCCTTGTTGTAAACAAAATGGACAGGGCGTCAGATGGAAACACCGAGATACAGCAGAATGTCATTCGCGAGGATCTTAGGAAAGTGTTGACGCCTTATACACCGGAACAACTGAATCTATGTTTCCTTGACGCCGAATCATACCTGGATAGCTTGAAAGAGCGAGAAGATGATCCGGAGATTGCCGACGAGTTGTATGAACGTAGCGGTTATGCTGAATTCGTTGAAACCTTGAACAGTTTTGTTACTGAGAAAAAAATACCGGCTAAGTTGACCACAGGGCTTTATGTACTGGAAGATGCACTGGAAAAAGCCGTACATGATCTGGAGCCAAAATCAAATGATACGGACATAGATGCCCTTGAGGAAAACTATATGCAGCAGCGTCATGTACTGTTTTCTTCGCGCAATCAGATACAGCAAGAAGTAAAAGACATATTCACCACGGCGGCTTCTGAGGTGCGTGGTATAGGACTGGAGGCTGCGGATCTGCTCGTAGAAGGATGCAGCCAGTCTGAAGTTGAAGAGAAACTTGCGGAGAATGTCAGAAAAGCAGACGCAATTACGGAAAAATGTCAGCAGGACGCAATTCAGCTGATCGAGACCCGTTTGACAGAAATGGGCCAGGCACTTGATCTGATTGAAGACTCTGAATTTACAAATCAGCTGAAAACCCGTCTTAGCGGCAAATTTAATGCTCTTCCGGAGAATATTCAGAAGATAATCGGAGGAGCCGGCCCAGGGCTGCAGAAAGCCGGTCAAGCAGTGGTCGATAAAGCCTATAAGGCAGGTGTACAAGGTGGTATGAAGCTTTCCAACTTTTCCGGAAGTGCTGTTCATGACATAGTGCTGAAAGCTGGACATTCGGTGGGCTTTAAATTTAAACCTTGGCAGGCTGTGAAAATTACGAAGGGTGTTGCTATTGGAGGCAGAGTGCTCGGAGTATTGGGAGTTGGCTTTTCTGTATTTATGCAAATCAAGTCCGATCATGACGCCGAGGTACTTTCTGCTGAATTGAAAAGCAACCGGCAGAATATTCGAAGTCAGTTTAATACTGCTGCAAATGAGCTTGAAAGTTATGGTAAGACATTTATTCAGAACAATGTCATTCATGCGCTGGAGCCGTCGCTTTCAAGTGTTGATAGCAACATAAGAGAAATTCGTGAATCCAGAAATAACAGAAGCAGTGCTTGTCGTGAAATGGAACGACTTCAAGGAGAATGCCGAAAGCTGATTACTGAAGTACATAGTATGTAATGAGGGGACCGTTTTGGAACTGGAGGAATGGGACAAGCTGTCACCGGAAGAAAAGCGTGTGCAGCTATATCTGAAACAAAAGAAAATGCTGGAGGATTTCCTGGAGCACGGTGCCATTTCCCAGGCACAGTTTGACAAAAGCTTCGGTGATCTGACTGAGAAAATGGGGATGCAGGAATATGAAAACCACATTGACTAAGCAGCAGATTCAGGACTATCAGAAGCTCTGTCATGAACGGAGTAATGGCCGGCTGCTCACTCCGGATGGGCTGCGGTTCATCTGCGAGGCAAATAACTATGATGTGGAAAAGATCGGTCAGTATTTTCTGGAACTGCTGCCGACAATCTTATATAAAGACTGAGAGCAGCTGTGGGATCTTTTGGGATAAGGAGTGTGTTTAAATGAGAGATCTGTTTTCATATAACAGCGATATCCGGAAAAATGCATATTTAAACTGGCGTACTGATCACAATGACCAGATTGGTAACCTGTGTGTACTGGGTGATGATTTTGCTACCGGTGCCGAGCAGTTAATGAACTCAATTTTAGAAAACAACAGTGATAAAAAAGCGGATGCTTTGATAATGCCGATTATGTATTGCATTGACCAGTATATCGAGCTCACGACAAAAGCGGTGATCTGGTTGGTGGAAGATTTGCTTGGAGAGGCACGTTCGAAAATAACGACGCATGATATTGCTCAGTTGAAGCAGACAATGGTGAGCCGTATAAAGAAAAAAGAAACTAAAACAGCTGGACTTGAGAAAGTACTCCAGCCAGTCACGGATTATATCGACGCACTATACGCAAAGATAAAAACCACTGACGATAAAGGTCGGCCTGTTATAAACATTGATTTTGCCAGGTATCCTTTTAGCGTAGATGGAGAGTCACATTTCTATATCAGTGACCCGGAAAATGTAGTTGTCGATATTGAGAAGCTGGCTGAATGGTTTCAGCAAATCAGAGACAGTCTGGACGGTCTGTATTATATGTATTCTGATGAATGGGAAAACGCGTGAATCCGTAAAATGCACCCGTCAGAGTCATGACGGAAACGAGAAATAATGAAAGAGACTTTTTATACAAGCGACCGGAGCGAATGGCGAAAGTGGCTCTCGGAGAAGTTCGAGTCAAAAGATGAGATCTGTTTTGTGTTTCCGACAAAAGATTCTGAAGAACCATCGGTCTCCTATAACGATGCTGTGGAAGAGGCACTCTGTTTCGGATGGATTGACGGTCGAGCGGGTACACTGGATGAAAAGCACGGCATTCGTAGCTTTACTCCGAGAAGGACCGGCAGTAGTTATTCACGACCCAATATTGAATGGCTGATATGGTTGGATGCGCATGACATGATTCATCCCTCTGTCCGTGAAACTGTTCTGCCGATTATCACAGCACCATACGTCTTCCCGGATGACATTATTCTGCCGATGCTCAGCGAGTACTGGTTCGATGACGCAAACAAACTCCAGCGTTGGGAGAATATTTTGCAGGGTGTGTTTCAATGATCAAGGATAAGAGCATCTTCATAAAAAACGTATGCCTTCACGACTTTGAATCAGGGCGGCTATGAGGATGTTGCTACCGAAGAGTTCGAAAACATACATAACCTCTTCGCTGCGATTCTGGCAAAGGGCATCAGCAGACAGTTGAAAGAGGGACTGTATCGGGAGTATTTGAACCGCAAAGAGGATGTTGCGGTAGTCCGTGGCAAGATTGATATGCCGGGGACCATTCAGAACCGCCTATCAAGAAGGCGAGTATTGACCTGTGAATACGATGAGCTATCCGAAAACAATCTGCTGAACCAGATTCTCAAAACAACAGTTACTCTTACTACCGCTATACCAGCGGCGAGTTACAGCATCTGGAAACGTTGCTGTATCTGGATGGCGGTTCCGGCGGCTCACCATGGCGCTACTCCGTCACAACGGATCAGTATGTCAACAGTGGTGACTTTCACTCTGTCACCGAGGCCGAAGCAACTGCCGTGATGGACAAATACACCCACGAAACGCTGGCCTTTACGCCATTTGTGGTATGAGGATAGATAGTGTGGACTGTGGCGCAAGGTTGCAGTTCGCCAGTCCCTCCGGATATTACCGCCTCTGACCCACTTTTGACCCAGAATAGAATTAGGACGGGCAGGGCTGGACGGAAACAATGGAAAATCCGCCGAGCGAACGGTGGCAAAAAACACAAATCAGAGCCGAAATGACTCCGATTTGCCCTTGAGACAACCTACGGACCAGAAGGCCGGGGGTTCGAATCCCTCACGGCGTACCAAAAGTCCTCGAAATCGTCTGATTTCGAGGACTTTTGCTTTTCATAAGTTCTGTTTTTAGGATGCCGCTTTTTTCTGACCCAAACGCTGACCCCAACGGGAGCGGGTAGCGGAAACCATCAGACGGCACGGGAGAGGATGCTCCCCATTGTTTGCGCTGCCTTGAGTTGAGCGTCCGTTGTGACGTGGGCGTAGGTGTCCAGCGTGAAGCCCGCCGAGTAGTGACCCAGCATACTGCTGACAGTCTTGACGTCCACGCCGTTTTGCAGGGCCATGGTCGCGAAGGTGTGGCGGAGGTCGTGGAAACGGATGCGTGGCAGTCCTGCCCGCTTCAACACTCGTTGGAGCATGTGCAGCACGCTGTCCGGGGACATAGGGCCTCCGCTTGGCGATGGGAATACCCATTCGCTATTTCCGACTTTGCATTTTTGCATTTTCAGAACGTCTATCGCATCCACCGACAGCGGCAGTGTGCGGTAGGCGTTTTTCGTTTTCAACGGTGCTTCGACCACCTTGCCGTTCTGCCGTGAGATGGCCCGTTGGATTTTCAGCACACCACGGTCGAGGTCGACGTCCGTCCATTTCAGTCCCAACAGTTCGCCCCGCCGTAGGCCCGTGGCAAGGTCGAGGTAGTAGAGCTCGTACACGCCGCTGTCTTTGGCCTCCTGGAAGAAGGCGCTGAGTTGGTCGGCGGTCAGGGTTTTCATCTCTTTGTGCTCCACCTTTGGCAGGGCGCAGCCCTGCGTTGGATTCCTGCCCACCAGTTTCTGCTCGATGGCAAGGTTGTACGCCGAGCCGATCATTTGGTGGATGTTGCGAACGGTTTTCGGTGCCAGTCCTTTTGGCTTCTTTTTCGCTTCGATGCGGTCTACCCGGCCACCGTCCAGCAGGTGCTTGTAGAACCGCTGCAAGTCCAGAGAGGTCAAGTCTGCCAGCGGGATGCTGCCGATCTGCGGCTTGATGTGGTTTTTCAGAAAGCCTTGCGAGGTCTTGAACGTGGACGGTCTGAGTTTTACTTTTGCGTAGTTCTCCATCCAGACCTCCAGCCAACTCCCCACGGTGTAGGCCTTGGCTTTGGCAAAGCCCACGAGCTGATACCCGATGCACAGATCGGTGGCACCGGAATAGGTCAGCGCGGAGAAGCGGATGGTCATGCGCCGGGCGTCGCTGCCGAGCGTCAGCCGCTCCGGGGACTCGTAGGTCCGGTCGTCCACGCGGATGCTGTTGATGACCAGCGGCGGCATCGGCGCGGAGATCTCCCGGAAGTCAAACACGCTGACGCCGTTTCGTGTGGCCAGATACAGGCTGCCGTCCGGGGCCATATAATTGCAGGTGTTCACCCGCAGGGAGCCGGTGAGCCCGCGGGCCGTTCCGTACTGGGTGGCGTACGGCGTTTCTCCCGCTAAGATCCGCGCCTTATCCAAGGCGTAAATGCCGCTGTCCTGCAGCAGCCACAGCTTTCCGTCCCGCTCGTAGAGATCGAAGATCGAGCCGGGACCGATGCGCAGGCCGTCCAGCCTGCGGAAAGTCCCGTCCGCCCAATAATACAGGTGGCTGCCCGCGCTGACAAAGGCGCTGCGGCCGTCCTCCTCCTGCAATATGCGCAGCACCACGCCGTCCTCCAGCCCCTGTTCGTAGCTGAATTTCGTGATCGAGCCGTCCTGCGCCAGCGCGTAGATCCCGCTTCCGGCGCTGCCCGCCAGCAGCGTGCCGTCGGGAGCCTGAACGATGCAGAGGATCGACTGCGTCTCCAGCCCGTTGTCCTTATCATAGAAGGCGGCGACCTCATCGCCCCGGATCAGGGCAAGGCCGTCCTGCGTTCCCACGGCCACCGTACCGTCCCGCAGCTCGAAGGCCACGCGGATACGCGTGCTCCCCAGCCCGTTGCTCTGATTAAAGAAAACAATCTCTCCGCTGCCCGTGTCATAGCGCACAAGACCCAGCTCGGAGTAGGTCCCGCACCACAGGCGGCCGCGGCTGTCCACCATAAGGCTCTGCACCGGAACGCCGTCCAGCGCCCGCGTCAGAGCGTTCTGCACCGGCTGCCAGTCGCTGTCAAAGGCCAGCAGTCCCTGGTTCACGGCGGCATAGTACCGTCCGCCCGCCGCGGTCACGGCATTGATGTCCATGTCCGTCAGACCCGCCGCGAGGTTGGGCGAGGCAAAGCAGCCGGGGCTGTAGCGGATCAGGCCCTCGTTGGAGGAGGCCAGCCAGACGTTGCCCTCGGTGTCCAAAGCGGCGCAGTTCACCGCGTCGGTACTCGTGCCCGAGTGAGAATCCCGCTGCGTGCCGTCGGCGGTGACCCATGCAAAGCCCTGCTGGCCCGAGACCAGTATATCTCCCTCGGCGGTAACGTCGATCCGGTTGTGGTTGGCCGCTTCCGTCACCTCGTAGGACTGCACTATAAAGGCCGTGCCGTCCAACCTCTGACCGCTGCACGCGACCTTCGCCAGCGCCGAGCCGTTGGTGCCCAGATAGATGTTGTTCGCGCGGTCCGAGGTCAGGCAGCTTATCACGCTGCCGTCTTCGAAGAACAGCTCCGCGTTCAGCATGGCCAGCACACGGTCGTCCTGCATGACCGCGCACTTTCCCGTGCTCATGGCGCACCACAGGCGTCCATAGCGGTCGATCCCCAGCGCATAAGCGGTTTCGCCTGTTATGTACGGATTGCTATAGGGCACCAGAAGTCCGCTGCGGACCCGGCACACGCCGGAGGGGGAGGCAACGTAAATGGTGCCGTCGCGTCCCTCCGCGAAATCGCGTATGCTCAGATAGCTGTTCTTTTTCGTACAGGGCACGGCGGTAAAGACGCCGTTTTCGTAGACGAACACCCCGGCGTCGCTGCTGCCGATTCACAGCCGGCCGGCGGAATCCTCAAACAGGCAGCGGATCGACGGCGTCGCAATGGCGCCCTCGGTGCTGAAATTATGGAATTTGGAGCCGTCGAAGCGCAGAAGGCCGCCGTAGCTGCCCACCCACAGGTAGCCGTCCCTCGTCTGCAGGACGGCGTTTGCCTCGTCGGTCGGCAGGCCGTTGATCTGGTCGAATACCGTCCGCACATAGGCAGGCTCCAGCTCCGCCGCCCGCGCAGGGATACCGCACAGCACCGCCGGTCAGACTCAGATCCTTGCCACGCCGCTCCTGCGCGCGGCCTCGGCGACCGCCTTCGCCACCGCGGGGCCGACGCGCGGATCGAACGCCGCGGGGATGATATAGTCCTCGCTGAGTTCATCGCCCACAAGTCCCGCCAGCGCTTCCGCCGCCGCGACCTTCATCTCCTCGTTGATGTCGCTCGCGCGCACGTCGAACGCGCCGCGGAAAATGCCAGGGAACGCCAGCACGTTGTTGATCTGATTCGGATAGTCGCTGCGGCCGGTTGAAACGACCCTTGCGCCACCCGCCTTTGCCGCGTCGGGGAAGATCTCCGGCGTCGGGTTCGCGCAGGCGAAAATGATCGCGTCCCTGTTCATCGTTTTGACCATCTCGGTCGTGACGGTATTCGGCGCACTCACGCCGATAAACACGTCCGCGCCCACCAGCATATCGGCGAGCGTGCCCGCTTTGCGGCTCAGGTTCGTGACCTCGGCCATCTCGGTCTTGATCCAGTTCAGACTCTCGCGGCCCTTGTAAATCGCGCCCTTGCGGTCGCACATCGTAATGTCACGGAAGCCCGCGGAAAGCAGCAGCTTCGTGATGGCGATGGCCGCCGCGCCCGCGCCGGAGGTGACGACCTTCACGTCCTCTTTCTTCTTGCCCACGACCTTGAGCGCGTTCGTGAGTCCCGCGAGCGTGATGACGGCGGTGCCGTGCTGGTCGTCGTGGAAGATGGGAATGTCGCACTTTTCCTTCAGCTTGCGCTCGATCTCAAAGCAGCGCGGCGCGGCGATGTCCTCCAGATTGATGCCGCCGAAGCTGCCGGAGATGTTGTAGACGGTCTCGATGAACTCGTCCACGTCCTTGGTCTTGACGCAGATGGGGAAAGCGTCCACATCGCCGAAGGCCTTGAACAGCACGCATTTGCCCTCCATGACGGGCATACCGGCCTCGGGGCCGATGTCGCCGAGGCCCAAGACGGCGCTGCCGTCGGTGATGACTGCCGCCATGTTCCAGCGGCGGGTGAGCTCATAGCTTTTGTTGATATCCTTCTGGATCTCCAGGCAGGGCTGCGCGACGCCGGGGGTGTAGGCAAGGGACAGATCGTCCTTCGTCTTCACCGGCACGCGGGTCACCATTTCGATCTTGCCCTTCCACTCCCCGTGCAGGCGGAGCGATTTTTTTGCGTAATCCATTCCGTTCTCCTTTTTATTGGCAGGCTTTCAAACCATCCGCTCGGGGCGGACGATGCGGTCAAATTCCTCCGGCGGCAGAAGCTCCAGCGCGGCGCAGGCCTCGCGCAGCGTCAGGTTTTCCGCGTATGCCTTCTTTGCGATCCTCGCGGCGTTTTCATAGCCGATGTGCGGGTTGAGCGCCGTGACGAGCATCAGCGAGCGGCGCACGTTCTCGTCCATCCTCTCCCGATTTGCGCGGATGCCGGACGCGCAGTTTTTGTCAAACGAAGCGATGGCCTCGCTCAGCAGGCGGACGGACTGCAGAAAGTTATAGGCGCACACGGGCATAAAAACATTCAGCTCAAAGTTCCCCTGCGACGCCGCTATGCCGACGGCGGCGTCATTGCCCATGACCTGCACCGCTACCATCGTCACCGCCTCGCACTGCGTGGGGTTGACCTTGCTGGGCATGATGGACGAACCCGGCTCGTTGGCTGGAATGGCGATCTCCCCCAGCCCCGTGCGCGGACCCGAGGCAAGCCAGCGCACATCGTTCGCGAGCTTCATCATGTCGCACGCGAGCGCCTTGACCGCGCCGTGCGCGAACACCAGCTCATCCTTTGACGTGAGCGCGTGAAACTTGTTGGACGCGGTGACAAAGGGCTTTCCGGTCAGATCCGCGACGGCCGCGGCGACCGCCCGGTCAAAGCCGTCGGGGGCGTTGAGTCCCGTGCCGACCGCCGTGCCGCCGAGCGCCAGCTCCCGCAGGGGAGGCAGCGCGGCGGTGAGCAGCTCGCGGTCCCGTGCGAGGCTCGTCCGCCAGCCGGAGATCTCCTGCGCGAAGGTGATGGGCGTCGCGTCCTGCAAATGCGTCCGCCCGGATTTCAGCACATCGGCGTTCTCCGCCTCCAGACGCAGGAGGGTCTGCTCCAACGCGGAAACAGCGGGGAGAAGGCGGTCCTCCACCGCGAGACAGGCGGCAATATTCATCGCCGTGGGAAAGGTGTCGTTCGAGGACTGCGACATATTGACGTCGTCGTTCGGGTGCAGGAGCTTTTTTCCCGCCAGCTCGTTGCCGCGGTTGGCGATGACCTCGTTGACGTTCATGTTCGACTGCGTGCCCGAGCCCGTCTGCCACACAACGAGCGGGAAATGTCCGTCCAGCTCACCGGCGAGGATCTCGTCGCAGACGCGGCTGATCAGGGTGCATTTTTCCGCGCTCATCCGTGCGGGCAGCAGCTCGCGGTTGGCGATGGCCGCCGCCTTTTTCAGAACGGCAAACGCCTGGATGATCTCCATGGGCATCGTTTCGATCCCGACGCCGATGAGGAAATTCTCATGCGAGCGCTGCGTCTGCGCGCCCCAGTAGCGGTCCGCCGGGACGCGGACCTCTCCCATCGAGTCCCGCTCTATCCTGTATTCCATACGTTTCCTCGCTTCCGTTTGATCTGTTATCTCCATAGTACACGCCGCGGCGCTGTTGTCAACAGGAGATTTTACGTCCGGGCGGCAGGCAGGCGAAAAAACGCGGGCGCCGCCCGGAGAAGCTGCATAACGCCGCTTTTGCAGCAAAAGGGGCCGTTCTCTTCCACAGAGAACGGCCCCTTTTTCCCATCTCTTTACTTTGCCAGCTCCGCGT
>OMCM01000490.1_pt1 | contig 28072 bp, 20 predicted proteins | sample 1645021 | NCBI WGS metagenome assembly OMCM01 (sample SAMEA103958142, study PRJEB25191) | human gut metagenome | biome: human-associated habitat [ENVO:00009003]; feature: intestine environment [ENVO:2100002]; material: feces | place: Germany | collected 2013/2015
AGTCTCCTTCGTTTACGTTTGCATCCAGCAAGTCCGCTGTAAGGCTGTAAACCTGCTCATACAATGGATCTACGGTATCGTTCATCATTTGCTGGGCTTTGATGCTGTCTTCTTTGTCCGTGGAAGCGCCGATCTCCATCGCTTGGGCTTCTGCATCCCAGTACTGCTGAACAAGTGTGTTCACCTGCTCATAGAGATCTTTCTCAGTGCCTGTCACACAGGTGTTCGCAACTATAGCCCAGTAATCATCAAACTTCTGTTTCTTTTCATCATGTATCTGTTTCATGGTTGCGATCATATCAGTATCATTGTAACCAATCACACCGCGCGCTGCCGATCTCGCATCTGCAAAAACGATCATTGCCTTTCCGATATCACCCTGCGAAAAACCATAATTAGTAAGTGCATGTTTATACTGCGTAGATATAATAAGCATCATAATTGCTCCAATAACACCTGCAATGGATGCAAGCAGCGCAACGACTGTGAAACATTTTTTCAGCCGTTCCTGAATTTTTAGATTCTTATACATAACCTTTTCCTCCTGTTTGTACGCTTTATTTACTATGTCTGTCAGGTATTGTCATCGATAAGCTGCTTTATCCCCTGCTGCTCGGACTGTGGCATCAGTTTTGACACCTCAAACATCACGATCAGCTGCTTATCATAGGATGCCACATCATTAAAGCAGCTCTGATTGGCATTCATGATCGTCGGCATCGGAATCACCTGTTTTTCATTTACATCAATGATCTCACGGACACTCTCTACTTCAAGACCAATCTTCATGCCATTCATACTTGCCACAATAACATTTTTTATATCCTGTTTTGGATATCCGAAATAGTCAGCAAGATTACATATCGGAACGATATCACCATGCAGATTCACGATTCCTTCGATATGCGCAGGTGCATTTGGAACACCTACCACACTCATTCTTGTTTCAATCGACTCGACATCATCCACTGGTATTCCAAACCGGACATTATTGAGCATAAACGTCAGTAATTGCATTCTCTCACCTTCTTTGCTGTATTTTTGCCTATAAAAAACCATCTTATGGTTATTGTACCATTTTAGTAAAATATGTAAACTATTTTTTTATACTTTTTTTAATTTTTTGACAAATATATTTCATTCATGCTACGATAACACCATCTGCTGACTGTTTTTACAGTCACTTATTAATAATATGAAAGGACTTACAGACTATGGATAATAGAATTGTTGACCTGCACGTACATTCCACGGAATCAGATGGCACCTTTACTCCCACTGAGGTTATCGCAGAAGCCAAAAAAGCTGGTCTTTCCGCTATCGCCCTGACTGACCATGATACCGCCACAGGTATAAGAAAAGCTATGGGCGCCGCAAAGGAAGCCGGTATCGAGCTGATCCCGGGCATTGAGCTTTCCACTGCTTACACGTTTCCGGGAAAAAAACAGGAAAAGGAAATCCACATCGTCGGTCTCTACATTAACCCGGATGACCCGGAACTCTTAAAAATGACTGCTGAATTCCGCGAATGCCGGGATAAACGCAATGAAAAAATGATCGCTGCCCTGCAGGAAGAAGGATTTCCAATTACTATGGAAGCCCTTCTGGCAGAGAATACGGACAGTGTCATTACGCGTGCAAACATCGCACGTTTCCTTTATGAACATGGATGGATCAAATCCGTTTCCGAAGCCTTCGACAAATACATCGGCGATGGCTGCCGCTGCTATGTCGGACGTTTTAAAGTATCTCCCATGGAAGCCGTTTCCCTTATCAAAAGAACCGGAGGGATTGCCATCCTTGCACACCCGCTGCTTTATCATCTGGGTGTAGAACAGCTGCAGCTGCTGATTGATGACTTAAAAGCTGTGGGACTTGATGGCATCGAGGCAATCTACTCTACCTATACCACCGGGGAAGAACAGCTTGTCAAACGCATTGCAAAAGAAAACGACCTGCTTATCAGCGGCGGTTCTGATTTCCATGGTGAAAACAAACCTGCCATAAAGCTCGGAACCGGACGTGGGCATCTTTATATTCCATATTCTGTCCTGACCGATATCAAAGCGCGCGCCGGGAAGTAACACCATTTCACGGATTGCAAAAAATGTCTGTCCTATAAAATAAATTTCTCGATCACCTCGGCAATGGCGTCATGATTATTGTCATTTACTGTGACATAATCCGCTGCCGCCTTTGCTTTTTCGGTGGCATTCTTCACTGCGACCCCGATACAGGCCGTCTTTATCATCGGCACATCATTATCCTCATCCCCGACTGCAACCGTCGCATCCATCGGCATATTAAGGATCTTTGTCAGTTCTAAAATACCGGTTGCCTTGCTCGTATTTTTCGGACTGTACTCTAAATACTGACTGCTGGAAAAAAAGCTGTTACATTTTCCCTTTTCCCAGTTCAGATTTTTCTTTTGAAAACGTTCTAACTTGTCTCTCTGATCTAATGAGATCAGCATAACCTTCTGTGGTTCTTCCTCTAAAGCATCCAGGATATTTGGTGATATCTTATAAGAAATACGCGCCTGTTTCACATAGTAATCCAGTTCTTTCGTATGCTTTGTGGTAATAAGATCCGTGCTGTTATATGTCTGCACATACAGGCCCGCACGTTTTGCCTTATCAAAAAGTTCCTGCACAATCTCAATCGGCAGCGAACGCTTTAACAGTACACGGTCTGCTGCGCAGTCATAAAGTACTGCGCCATTAAATGCGATCATATAGCAGCCCGGTGTGTTTAACCCCAGTTCTCTTGCAACTTCTCTTGCTGTTTCAACCGGTCTTCCGGTTGCAAGTGCTATGTAATGCCCCGCCTCTAACATTCTGTGGATAGCCTCACGGTTTTTTTGCGTGATGCTTTTATCATCACACAATAATGTGGCATCCAGATCCACACATAAAATTTTGTGATTCATAAACCTCTCCCCTTCTTATCGGTAAAATACTGCTATTCTGCAGGTTCCGCCGGAATAAATACCCGTTCCCGGTACACATGATCCTGTTTCGGAACTGCTGCAACCGCTTCCTCACAGAACTGCATCTGTGAATTGACTAAAACTTTTCCTCTTTTATCAATTTTCTCATAATTTCCATCTGATTTCAAGAGATGAGCCTTTGTATTATCAGATAATTCAACTTCGAGAATGTGTTTTGCAGATTTTTTTGCCTCATCATCCAGAACAGGGAACAATATTTCAACACGGCGGTCCAAGTTACGCGGCATCCAGTCCGCACTTCCCATATACACCTCGTCTGCCCCGTTATTCTCAAACCAGAAAATTCTGCTGTGCTCTAAAAAATTTCCGACAATCGAGCGCACTTCTATATTTTCACTCACACCCTTGATGCCAACCTTTAAGCAACAGATACCACGCACAATCAGCTGAATTTTTACCCCTGCTGCCGATGCCTCATAAAGTGCCGCAATGATCCCCGGGTCACAGAGCGAATTCATTTTCGCGACAATGCGTGCCGGCTGTCCGCATTTCGCATGTGCTGTTTCTCTGCCGATCAGTTTCATAAATTTATTACGAAGCCAGATCGGTGCCAGGGAAAGTTCATTCCAGGAAAGCGGCTCGGAATAACCGGACAGCATGTTAAATACCGCTGTCGCATCTTCGCCGATCGCCTCGTTACAGGTAAAAATTCCACAGTCAGTATATAATTTTGCCGTCGAATCGTTATAGTTTCCGGTTCCAAGATGAACATATCTGCGGATACCGTCCTCCTCCCTGCGGACAACAAGCGCAATCTTACTGTGCGTTTTCAGACCCACCAGTCCATAGATAACATGGCAGCCTGCCTGCTCAAGTTTTTTTGCCCAGACGATGTTATTCTCCTCATCAAAACGTGCTTTTAACTCCACTAAAACCGATACCTGTTTACCATTTTCTGCCGCCTGTGCCAAAGATGCAATGATCGGCGAATTGCCGCTGACACGGTAAAGTGTCTGTTTGATTGCAAGAACATCCGGGTCTGATGCCGCCTGACGGATAAAATCAACGACCGGATCAAAGGTCTGATAAGGATGATGTAAGAAGATATCGCCCTTCCGGATCAATTCAAAGATATTTTCTCCCGGTTCGATCTTTGGATTTTTCTGCGGCGTATACGGTTTATAGCGCAGATGATCACAGCCGGGAAGTCCATACATTTTCATCAGAAATGTCAGATCGATCGGCCCCTGGATACAGAAGATATCTTCTTCTGCAACTTTCAGTTCATCCTTTAAGAAACGCAGCAGGCGTTTGTCAATTCCACTCTCCACCTCAAGACGGATCACTTCTCCCCACTGTCTCATTTTTAACTGTTTCTGGATCTCTTTTAACAGATCCTCCGCCTCGTCCTCATCGATCGTCAGATCGGCATTCCGCATGATACGGTACGGATAAGCACAGAGCACTTCATAATTTAAGAACAGTTTATCAATATTTTTCTCGATGATCTGCTCTAACAGGATAAAGCACTTTGCATTTTCTTCCTCTGACGGGATCTGTACCAGTCTCGGAAGGACCCCCGGAACCTGTACCGTTGCAAAATCCAGTTCCTGTTTTTCGCTCTTTGTATTCTTTTTAGAAAGAAGTGCCGCAATATTTAACGTCTTATTGCGGATCAGCGGAAACGGACGCGATGCATCTACCGCCATCGGTGTCAGTACCGGATAGACATTTTCCTCAAAATAACGGTCCACAAACTTTTTCTGTTCCTCAGTCAGATCTTCAAACGCATCTATAATATGGATCTGTTCTTTCTTAAGTAACGGAAGCAGCGACCTGTTATAAGTGTTGTACTGCAGATCTACCATCTCCCTTGTTTTTTCGTTGATGGCAGCAAGCTGTTCTGAAGCCGTCATTCCGGCAATGTCTTTCTTCTTATAGTTAGCATGTACCATATCTTTTAAGGAAGCAACACGCACCATGTAAAATTCATCCAGATTTGAGGAAGTGATACTGACAAATTTCAGGCGTTCCAAAAGCGGGATACTCTTATCGCGTGCTTCATTTAATACGCGGTTATCAAATTTTAACCAGCTTAATTCTCTGTTTTCGTAATACTGTGGATTTTTAAAATCTTTTTCTTTTTCCATAGTGTCCTCCATTTAATACACACGTTTCTCCTTTACCACCGGTTTTATGCTGAATATGTTTTCAAAGTAAGAAACCTTCGCATCAAACAGTGCTTTTTCCAGTGCGATATCATCATCTGTCTCGATTGTGATCACCAGTTCTTTTCCTTTTACTGCTGCACGCACATTTTTGAATTTCTGCTTATGGCTGCGGTCCATCGCATTGGATACGCGTAAAATTGCAGAAAGTTTTGCAATGACAACATAACTCTCACGGCTGATATCACTCTCAAAATCTTCATAGGCCGGCAGCGGATAGGTATTGTATAAAACCGTATACGCCACGATCTCACGTTCCATATGTGTAAGACCGATGATTTCCGACGCCATAATAATGTCATAGGAACACAGCGGTCCGTTTGCAAGACTGATATACTTTCCGCAGTCATGCAGGATTGCTGCCACCTGAAGTAAAAGCCGCTCTCTCTTTCCCAGTCCATGGATTTTTTTCATTGTGTCAAAAATCAGCGTTGCCATCTGTGTCAGTGCATCAATATGCGGTGAGTAGCTCATATAGCGGGCGGACAGATTCCTTGCAGCCGAGATGACATCTGCATCAAAATCATGGACCGGTTTGCATAGCTTATGCTTCTGTGCATAATCATATGCAATACCATCGCTCACAATGACACCCGGTGCCCAGATTTTTTCGGCTTTCATTTTGCGCGCCATGCATTTAAAAATGATCATGTACGGAATGATCAGGGAATCATTTTCATTTGATAAATTTAATTCTTCCGAAATCTGTTCCACAGTTTTTTTGTCAAGATCATCCAGAAATGCCAGAAAATCATTGGTTTCCATCAGATTTTCATGTTTCTTCCCGGTGACTTTTCCGGCAACCTCCATGATATAATCTCCGATTATGATCAGATTCTTCACTTTTACCTGTTCCGTGAACATTGCCATAAACACATTTAACTCTTTTTCTACCAATTCTTCAATCTGCAGCTCATACTGCTCTAAGCTGCAGCTTTTTTTTGCAAGCTGTTCCTGCATGCGTATGGTGCCAAGTCCAAGATGCTGTGTCGTAATGACTTTGCCCTTTGAAAAGATAGTAATCTGCATGCCGCCGCCACCGACATCCACGACTGCTGCCCCCGTTTTGATCAGTTCTTCAAACTCACTTCGCATCGCAACCGATTTGTAGCTGATAAAGCGGTGTTCCGAGTTGCTTAAAACATGTACCGTCAGTCCGGTACGGATGCGGATCTGGTCTAAGATGAACAATTCATTGCTCACATCGCGGAGTGCTGCAGCCGCATATGCCTCGTAGCCATCCACCTGATACTCTTTCATGATCTTCGTGAACTGCTCTAACGTGTCACAGAGTGCTTCCACCAGCTCATATCCGATCACACCGCGTGAATACGCATCCCGCCCAAGCTCGATCCTGCTTCTGATATAATCAATTTTGCGGATGTTTTTTCTGGCAGAGATCTCAAAAATTTTCAGGCTCACCTCATAAGAGCCGATATAAATCGCTGCAAATGTATGAATTGCCATATTTTATCCTCCTGCTTCATGCGTACATGTTATTCCTGTTTTCCAAGCAGATAATTAATAAACTGCTGTGCTGTTCTTCCGGAGAGTCCGCCGTGGGCAAGTTCCCATTTATTTGCCTCGGCAAGAAGTGTCTCCTCATCCATGGTGATACCGTTTTTCTCTGCAAGGGATACCACGATATGCTGGAATTCTTTTTTGCCCGGTGCACCAAAATAAATGGAAACGCCAAATCTTGCATACAGAGACAACTTTTCCTGTACGGTATCGGAAGTATGCATGTCCTCTCTCACTTCCTCTTTGTCGGAGAATGTCTCGCGGATCAGATGACGTCTGTTTGAGGTCGCATAGATCAAAACATTGTCCGGTTTCTTCTCAAGTCCTCCCTCGATCACTGCTTTTAAGTATTTATACTCGATCTCAAATTCCTCAAATGACAGATCATCCATATAAATGATAAATTTGTAATTGCGGTTTTTGATCTGTGCGATCACATCATTTAAGTCGCAGAACTGATGCTTGTACACCTCGATCAGACGCAGTCCCCTGTCATAATACTGATTGGCGATTGCCTTAATACTGGTGGACTTTCCTGTTCCTGCATCTCCGTAAAGCAGGCAGTTATTTGCCTCCTTTCCGCGGACAAAGCTCTCTGTATTGTCGATCAGTTTCTGTTTTGCGATCTCATATCCGACCAGATCATCTAATTTTACATGTGCAATGTTTGTGATCGGTACGATCTGTGCTCCATCCTCTTTATGCAGCACACGAAATGCTTTATGTAAGCCTAATTTTCCAACACCAAATTCTCCGTAGAACTCTGTAACAGCATCCTTAAAATCACCTGCATCTGCCGCCTGCTCTAATTTTACTGTCAGTTCACAGATACGGTCACGGATTCTTTTATTAAAAAGCTTTCCGCTGTCGCCTGCACTCTCATAATGAAGCAGTGCATCCATGCAGTCGATCTCATAATCTTTTGCCAGCTCTGTAAAATCAAAATCAAATAAATCTTTCATGATCTTAAAATCATGCAGTGCAATCTGATTGACGGAGCCTTCCATACCACCCCGGATCTCACATCCACGGCTGTATGCGTTCTCGTTATTGACCAGAATAAATGCAATAAAATTATGCCAGAGATTTCCTTTAAATCCATGACTTACTGCAAGTTCGGACAACTGGTTAAAACATTCGTAAAGCAGTGCCTCGATATCCTCTCTGTTATAATATTCATTCTCATAGTTTTCCATGATCCATGCCATGTTATAAAATAATTTTCCATTTTCAAAGTTTTTATATAAGATCAGGTTTTTTGTACTTTTCATGTTTTGCTCCATTTCTTCGTGTGCAAATCTTATTTCCACAAATTTCTTTCGTTCTAATAATTTCCAAGAATCTTAAGTCCAAGCGTTTCCTCTGTCAGACCTCTTAAGGCATTCTGCACTGCTGCATCATTTAAATTACCCTCAAAGTCGACAAAGAAACGGTACTCCCAGTTTTTCCCCTGTACCGGTCTTGATTCAATGTGGTTCATGTTGATGCCATTGTAAATAAAATGGGACAGCATATGGTAAAGGGAACCACTCTCATGCATACCTTCAAAGCAGATACTGATCTTTTCCGCCTTTGAAGTGAAAACGCGTTTGCCGGATACGATAATAAAACGGGTTGCATTCATCCTATTATCCTGAATACATTCATCCAGCACTTTCAGTCCATAGATATCAGCAGTCAGGCTGCTTGCGATCGCCGCCTTATGTTTTTTGCCGTCCTCTTTTACTTTTTTTGCCGCCATGGCAGTATTTTTCAGACTATGTTTTTCCCATTCCCGGTGGCTCTCAAGATATCTGCCGCACTGCATCAGTGCCTGCGGGTGGGAATAGACATCCGTGATATCGGAAAGTTCTGCATCCGGAAGTCCAAGCAGTGCATGATTGATCTGGATAATCTGCTCCCCGACGATGCAGTTATCGTATTCTACCATCAGGTCATAATTTTCAGATACGATGCCCGCTGAAGAATTCTCAATCGGAAGCACCGCATAATCTGCCTCTCCGTTTTTGATCGCCTCCATGGCATCACGCCAGGTTTCCACATGATAACTGTCCGTCTGCTCTCCAAAGTACTCTCTCAATGCAAGCTGGCTGTACGCACCCTCTGTCCCCTGAAACACAATACGCGCATTGTGATAATCTAAACTTTCCACTTCTGTAAAATCCGGTTTTTCATACATTCCATGCGCTGTCAAAAGCTGATACTGGCGTTTTCTGCTCATCGACATGATCTGCTCAAACAATTCACGGATCCCGTGTTTATTAAAATCTGTTTTGCCAAGTGCTGTCAGCGTTGCAAGTTTTGAATCTTCGCGTTCTTTATCAAATACTTTTTTGCCGGTATTGATCTTATATTCTGCAACACCCGCAGCAATCTCCATTCTCTCCTGATATAAATCTACGATCTGTCTGTCAATGACATCGATCTGGTCTCTTAATTCTTTTAAATCTTTCATGGATTCCACCTTTATTTTTAGTATTACTTCTACTATATTACATTAACGTAGCAAAATCAAGGGCAGAAAAAGTCATATTCCATATGAAAAATATAGTATTCGTGCTCTGAAAATGCTATAATAAACACAGATGAGAAGCAAATCAAACACATTGTCACGTCAGCATAAAATGCTCTCAGAATGGAGGCCTTATGAAAAAAGTTATCACGATTCTCTTAATTATCCTCGTACTCGCCGCCGGTGTCGGTTTTGGTGTCTACCACCACAAATCAAACGAGACAAAATTCAATGACGATTACATAAACGGCAACACGGCTGGCAATCTCTACAATGCCGGCATCTTCTGCACAGCAGCCGACGGCACGATTTATTTTGCAAACCCTTCCGACAGCAGCAAACTATACTCAATGAACAGCGACGGTTCAGACCTTACAAAGATTTCTGATGATGTTGCCACCTTTATCAATGCAGATGACAATTATATTTACTATGTGCGCAACAATCCGGTTTTTACCGAACCGTTTTCCTTTTTGACGATCAATACAGACAGTCTCTGCCGGCTTGACCGCAGCAAGCATAAAAAAAGCATTCTCCTTGATTCTTCCGCGAGTCTTTATGCCTCTTTAGTCGGAAATAAGGTTTATTACCTTCACTATGATGACAAAGACTTTACCACTTTCTATGAAGTCGGCATCGACGGGGCAGACAGTCATCAGGTAGACAAGACACCGTACCGTCCATGCTCCGTCGTCGGACAGTACATTTATTTCAATGGCGTATCAAACGATCACAATATCTGGCGTTTTGACACTGTTACTGACACCTCGGAGCTCGTTCTGAAAGGCAATTATTACATGCCAGCCGTAATCGGTGATACGATCTTTTTCTTGGACAATGAAAACAATTATACACTTGCAAGCACAGATCTCTCCGGCAGTTCGGCCATCACAACACTCAGCGACGACCGCATTGACTGTTATAACATTACCGGAAACTATATTTATTTCCAGCGCAACAGTACAAGCACTCCGGCACTCTGCCGGATGAAAACCGACGGCAGTGATTACACCGTGATCGCAGAAGGCAATTATACCAACATCAATGCAACGGAAACAGATGTCTATTTCAGGGATTTTGCATCCGGTGTGATGTATCGAACACCGATTGCTGATCCGTCTGACGTTGAGGTCTTTAATCCGGGAACTGGTTCTTCTGACAAATAATCCTGCACCGGATCCACAGGTTCGTTTTATGTTCAAAAAAACACAGGGGACTTCCGTTATCCCCTGTGTTTTTTCTATGCAAAATCAAACAGTGAGAGCTGATTGGACTCCGGCATATCACCGAGCAGTCCTAAATCTCCCATCAGATCAATGACCGTCTTAGTTGCCTTTGTTCTCTGTCTGAAATCGTCTCTGGATAAGAATTTTCCATCTTTTGCCGCTTCCGCCACAGCGATCGCAGCATTATCTCCCATACCGTCGATCGTATTTAATGCCGGCATCAGTTTTCCGTCAATGATCTGGAAACGGTCCGGTTTTGCACGGTAAATATCGATCGGTGTGAAATCAAATCCCCGCGCATACATTTCCTGTACAATCTTCATGTCACGGTATACATCCTGTTCCTTCTTGGAAAGCGAATCTTTTCTGCGCTCATAATCTTTCTGGAAATAGGTAAGGCGCTCTCTTCCCTGACACATGATCTCATAGTTGAATCCGGTCGCACGGATTGAAAAATATGCCGCATAATAGGCAAGCGGATAATATACTTTACAGTATGCGATACGCCATGCCATCATAACGTAAGCCGCCGCATGTGCTTTCGGGAACATGTATTTAATCTTTAAACAGGAATCAATGTACCACTCCGGCACGTCATGTGCACGCATCTCTTCTTTCCACTCTTCCTTTAGTCCTTTTCCTTTTCGAACCGACTCCATGATCGTAAAGGACTGCTCACTGTCAAGTCCCATCTGGATCAGATAGATCATGATATCATCTCGCGTACAGATCGCAGTGGAAATCGTTGCCAGTCCCTGTTCGATTAAAGTCTGCGCATTGCCGAGCCAAACGTCTGTACCGTGGGACAGACCGGAGATACGGATCAGATCCGAAAACTCCTGCGGCTTGGCATCGATAACCATCTGCATGGCGAACTCTGTACCAAACTCCGGAATACCGAGACATCCAAGCGGGATCCCGCCGATATCCTCCGGCGTAACACCAAGCGCTGACGTATTTTTAAACAAAGACATGACCGCCTCATCATCAAGCGGGATCGTAACCGGATCGATTCCCGTTAAGTCCTGCAACATACGGATCATGGTCGGATCATCGTGCCCGAGAATATCGAGTTTCAACAGGTTGTGGTCGATCGAGTGGTAATCAAAATGTGTGGTGACTGTCGCAGTCGTCATATCGTTTGCCGGATGCTGTACCGGGGTAAAAGTATTGATCTCCTCTCCCACCGGAAGTACAACGATACCTCCCGGATGCTGTCCGGTCGTTCTGCGGACGCCGACACATCCCTGTACGATACGGTCGATCTCACAGTTTCTCTTGTGGATGCCGCGCTCCTCGTAATAATTCTTGATATAACCGAATGCCGTTTTATCGGCAAGTGTACCGATCGTACCGGCACGGAAGGTCTGTCCGTAACCGAAAATAACCTCACAGTACGCATGCGCTTTACTCTGGTACTCACCGGAGAAGTTCAAGTCGATATCCGGCTCCTTATTTCCCTTGAATCCAAGGAATGTCTCAAACGGGATATCAAATCCGTCCTTGACTAGTTTTTCGCCGCAGACCGGACAAATCTTATCCGGCATATCACAGCCGCTCCTGCCGGAAAATGCCTTGACCTCCGGCGAATCAAAATCACTGTATTTACAATTTGGGCAGCGATAATGTGCCTGGAGCGGATTGACCTCCGTGATACCGGACATTGTCGCCGCAAAGGACGAACCTACTGAACCACGCGATCCTACCAGATATCCATCCTCGTTTGACTTCCATACCAGTTTCTGTGCAATGATGTACATAACCGCATATCCGTTGGAAATAATAGAGTTCAACTCACGATCCAGACGCTCCTTTACGATTGCAGGAAGCTCTTCGCCATACATACTGTGTGCCTTGGTATAACAGATATCACGCAGCATCTGGTCAGAATTTTCGATGACCGGCGGACATTTATCCGGGCGCACAGGTGCGATCTTCTCACACATATCCGCGATCTTGTTCGGGTTAGTAATGACGACTTCCTCCGCTTTTGCCGAGCCAAGATATTCAAATTCCTTTAGCATCTCCTCTGTCGTCCGAAGGTAAAGCGGCGCCTGATCATCCGCATCCTTAAATCCTTTTCCCGCCATGATGATACGGCGGTAAATCTCATCCTCCGGGTCAAGGAAATGCACGTCACAGGTCGCAACAACCAGTTTTCCAAATGTTTCTCCCAGTTTTACAATACGGCGGTTGATATCCTGCAGTTCCTCGATCGTGCTGACGGATTCCTTGTCGCTTTTTAACATAAACTCATTATTGCCAAGCGGCTGGATTTCTAAATAATCATAAAATTTTACCAGTCTTATGATTTCCTCCTCCGGCCGTCCACCCACGATTGCACGGTAGAGTTCTCCCGCCTCACATGCTGATCCAAGCAGCAATCCTTCACGGTATTTTACAAACTCACTCTTTGGAATACGTGGTCTCTTGTTATAGTAGGTCAGATGTGACAGAGAAATCAGACGGTACAGATTGATGCGCCCGATATCGTTTGTCGCAAGAATGATCGCATGATAAGTGTTCATTTTCATGATGGTCTCCGGCGAAGCCTGTCCCATCTGGTTGACCTGATCTAAGGTTTCCATGCCACGGTCGTGAAGCATCTTTACAAATTTTACAAAGATCTCCGCCGTACATCCCGCATCATCCACGGCACGGTGGTGATTCTCCAGAGAAACTCCCAGCGCTTTTGCTACAGTATCGAGTTTAAAACGGTTTAACTGTGGCAGCAAAATTCGTGCTAAAGCAACCGTATCAATGATCGTAAACTCTTTCTCGATTCCCTGTCTCTCACAGTTTTTGATGATAAAACTCATATCAAAATCTGCATTGTGTGCGACCATGATTGCATCCCCACAGAACTCCATAAACTGTGGCAGGATCGTCTCTATCTTCGGTGCATCGATCACCATATCGTCTCGGATGGAAGTCAGTTCCTCGATCCGGTACGGGATCGGCACTTCCGGGTTGACGAACGTAGAAAAACGTTCTGTGATCTCGCCGTGCACCACTTTCACTGCACCGATCTCTATGATCTTATTTTTATCCGGCGAAAATCCGGTCGTCTCAAGGTCAAACACCACATAGGTATCATCGAGATTCTGGTTTTTTGAGTTGGTGATGATATCCTTTAAATCATCCACCAAATATGCCTCCACACCATAGATCACCTTGAAGTCATCATCCGGTGAGATCGCATGGTTTGCATCCGGGAACGCCTGTACATCCCCATGGTCGGTGATAGCAATCGCCTTATGTCCCCATTTCATCGCACGCTTTACGATATCTTTTACCTCAGAGACACCATCCATATCGCTCATCTTGGTATGACAGTGAAGCTCTACGCGTTTCTCCGGGCTCGTATCCATACGGACTGAGGTAAAATCCGGGATTTTTTTGATGCCGACGATCGAACCTATCGTAAGCTCACTGTCAAATTTGTCGATGGTCGTGACGCCTTTGATCTTTAGGAAAGCACCTTTTTTCACCCCCTCAAGCAATTCCGGAAGCTGGTCATTTCTGGTAAAAATCTTTAAAACAATGGAGTCCGTGAAATCCGTGACTGACATGATCACGATCGTTTTTTCATTACGGATCTCTCTCGTCTCAAGTGTCATGACCTGACAGCGTATCGTAACCTCTCCCATCTCCCCGACAATCTTCTCGATTGGGATCGTCTCATCTTCAAAATCTTTTCCGTAGAGCACATCCGGGTTATCTGATTTTTTATATCCACCGTAGGATCCGCCATCATATTTTTTGCGGAATTCTTTTTTACCAAACGAATTTTCTCCCTTTCCGTTCGCGTTTCCTGCATTATTTCCTGCAGCAGATTCTTTTGAATGATTTTGTTCCTTTGTGGCAGTTTTCATGGATGTATCAGCCGTCTGTACTTCTTCCGCCTTTGCCGGTGCACTCTCCTCATGAAGCTGTACACGTTTTAAAATATTTTTGATTTCAAACTGGATCTGTAAATCACTGTTTTTCTTGTGTTTGCTCTCTTTTGGTTCCTCAAAAGCAAGTTCTACGGAAAGGTCAAGTCCACAGCGTTCACACACCACTTTCTCTAAAAATTCAACGATCTCATGTGATCTGGTCTGTGCAATGATCGTGTTTTCAAGAGTCAGGAGCAGATGGGAATCTCCTGTAAACTCCATTTTGGCGGAGCGCAGCAGATTATATTCCATCAGACTGTAATTTTTTAATTCCTCTAAAATACTGTCCTTATACAGATCCATCAGTTTTTCTGCAGTATACTGCTCTGACAACTGATATTTTTCAATGACTTTAACGTCCATATGCCGGTTTTTAAAAATCTGATCATGTATGTTTTTTTCCAGCTGATAGATATTCTTTTTATGGATAAGACGTGTTCCATTTAAATAGATACGGATATGATCTTTCTCATGATTCATTCCGACCCTGGTAACTTCCGTCTCTGATAACAGTTTTTTCATATCTCCATTCACTTCCAGTGTCGGAAATACATCAAAAAACATTTTTGTCATGTTTTACCCAACTCCAACTTACTTAATTGTTGCTTGTTCACACATTCCGTGTGACCAGTAACACCTAATTTTCATTCCAGTGCAGCAGTTCATAGCGAAGGCTCTCTAACAGTTCGGATTCCGGCACTTTCTTGTAGACCTCTCCATGTTTGATGATCAGTCCTTCCCCGATACCTCCGGCAATTCCGATATCCGCCTCTTTTGCCTCACCCGGTCCGTTGACCACACAGCCCATAACGGCAACTTTGATGTCTAACGGGATATCGGCAACCATATTTTCGACCTGGTTTGCAAGTCCGATCAGATCGATCCTGGTTCTTCCACAGGTCGGACAGGATACGACCTCAATACCGCCCTTGCGCAGTCCTAATGTCTTTAAGATCAGCTTTGCGGATTTGATTTCCTCTAACGGATCTCCGGTCAGTGAAACACGGATCGTATCACCGATGCCCTGATGTAAAATCAGTCCAAGTCCGATTGCGGATTTGATATTTCCACTGATGATCGTTCCGGCTTCGGTGATGCCTACATGCAGCGGGTGATCAGTTTTTTCTGCGATCAGCTCATGTGCTTTCACACACATCATAACGTCCGAGGATTTGATGCTGATAACAAGGTTATCGTATCCCATATCCTCAATCATTTTTACTTTATCCAGCGCACTCTCAACGATTCCTTCTGCCGTCACGCCATGGTATTTTTCTACCAGATCTTTTTCTAAAGAACCACTGTTGACACCGACACGAATCGGGATCTGCCGCTCTTTTGCCTCATCCACGACCGCCTGTACGCGCTCTCTGCTTCCGATGTTTCCCGGATTGATACGGATCTTATCTGCACCGTGCTCGATTGCTGCGATCGCCAGACGGTAATCAAAATGAATATCTGCCACGACCGGGATCTCCACCTGTTTTTTGATCTCTGTCAATGCTTCGGCAGCTTCCATTGTCGGCACTGCACATCTTATGATATCACAGCCTGCTGCCGCAAGTTTATTGATTTGTGCCACTGTCGCAGCGATGTCCTCTGTCTTTGTATTTGTCATTGACTGAATCAGGATCGGATTACCGCCCCCGATCACTTTCGAACCGATTTTTACTGTTTTTGTTTTCACTGTACTTTCACCTCTACATGAAAATTTTTCGAATATCGTTAAACATTACAACCACCATCAAAAGCATTAAAAGCATAAGTCCTATAAAATGCACCATGCCCTCTTTGTCCGGATCAACCTTTTTCCCCCGGATCGCCTCAACGATCAGAAACACCAGTCGTCCACCGTCCAATGCCGGAAGCGGCAGCAGGTTCATAACACCAAGGTTTGCCGAGATCAGAATACAGGTATAGAGCATCTGTAAAAATGCCGCATAATAACCGTAGGAAACACTCTCCTCATAGCTGTCACCGATCGCATCGACAAGCCCGACCGGACCACTCATATCATTTAAGGTAACACCGCCTGTGACAAGCATTTTTAAGCTTCCAAGCGTCGTATCGATCCAGTATTTTACCTCATATCCACTGTACAGAAGATTCTTAAACACATTTCCTTTCTCCACTTCGCCGCCGACAAAACCATAGCGGTATCTGCCAAGTTCTTCATCATACAGCGGGGTCAGCTCTGCCGTATATCTTTTTCCGTCACGCTCATAAGTCACTTCCACGGTCTCCCCCGCATGAAACATGGAGTAGGAACTGACTTCCCGGTAAAAATGAATATGTTTTCCGTTCATTTTTACAATGACATCCCCCGCCTGCATACCTGCCTGTTCCGCTGCAAAGCCCTCGCTGACCTCTGTGATCTTAGGGACATCATATCCATTGCAGGAAAGAAGGATAAAAGAAAAGACAAATGCCATGATAAAGTTAAACACCGGTCCGGCGGCAACCACACTGATCCTTGCCCAGACAGACTTTTTGCCAAATGCCCGGTCATCTGTACTCTCGCCGTCTTCTCCCTCCATCATACAGGCACCTCCAAACGGAAGCAGTTTTAAGGAATATTTCGTTTCTCCCTTCGTCACGCCAAAAATCGTCGGTCCAAGTCCGAGACAGAACTCATTGACACGGATCCCATTTGCCTTTGCCAGTGAAAAATGTCCAAGTTCATGAAATATAATAATGATACTGAAGATCAATAATGCGATAATAATTTTCATCCGTTTTTAATTCCTTTCCATTCTGCCTCTAAGCCCATTTCTGCCCGATATATTCGTATACTGCCTGCTCTGTTTCTAATACCTGATCTAAAGTCGGATCGCTGATATATGCCACATGCTCCATGCAGTCCTCAATGATCTCCGTGATCTGCGGATAGCTGATCCTACGGTCTAAAAACATTGCCACTGCACGCTCGTTCGCCGCATTAAATACGGTTGGCTGACTGCCACCCTTTCTCATTGCATCGTATGCTAACGCCAGTCCCCGGAAGGTCTTTGTATCCGGCCGTTCAAACGTCAGACTTCCCAGTTCAAAAAGATCCAGTCTCTTTCCTGACATTTTTCTGCGCTCCGGATAATAGAGTGCATACTGGATCGGCAGACGCATATCCGGTGTTCCAAGCTGGGCAATCACTGCTCCATCCTCATACTGCACCGCAGAATGGATCACACTCTGCGGATGAACGACCACTTCGATCTGATCTAATTCCACACCAAAAAGCCATTTTGCCTCCATGACCTCAAGTCCCTTGTTGACCAGTGTCGAGGAATCAATTGTTATTTTTCTTCCCATCGACCAGTTCGGATGTTTTAAGGCGTCCTCCACTTTCATCTCTGCAAGATCCTCCGCGTTTTTTCCGCGAAATGGTCCGCCGGATGCCGTCAGAAGGATTTTTTCAATACGGTTGCTCTCATTGCCCTGCAGTGACTGGAAAATCGCGCTGTGTTCACTGTCCACCGGAAGGATCGGCACATGATATTCTTTTGCCAGCGGAATGATGATGTGTCCTGCCGTCACTAGTGTCTCTTTATTTGCAAGTGCAATTTTTTTGCCAGCCTTGATTGCTGCAACTGTCGGACGGATCCCCATCATGCCAACGATCGCGGTAACTAAGATCTCACTCTCCGGATGAACTGCGACTTCAATCAGTCCTTCCATCTTTGAAACCACTTTTGTGTCCGTATCCGCAATTTTAATCTTTAATGCTTCTGCGGCTTCCTCTTTGAAAACACATACCAGTTTCGGGGAAAACTCCCTGATCTGCTGCTCTAATAATGTAATATTACTTCCTGCCGCAAGTGCAACGACCTCGATATCTTTCTGTTCTCTTACGATATCAAGTGTCTGTGTTCCGATTGAACCTGTCGAGCCTAAGATTGCTATTTTTTTCATACAAATCCTCTTTTCTAAGCAACTTGTTGCGAAGAGGCGACGAGAATCTCAAATTCTCGGAGGCATATTTTTTATGCCTTGCCATCAAAGCTATTTGTTTTGCTCAGAAACAAATAGCCGTGCGAAAAATAAGCTATCAAGCTTATTTTTCACACTAATATCCTCTGTTTACAATACAATAAAATTTGCTGCAAGAAAATAAATCATCGGCGCCGTAAAAATCACACTGTCAAAGCGGTCCAGGATACCGCCGTGTCCTGGGATCAGCTTTCCATAATCCTTGATCTCATAGTTTCTCTTGATCGCAGACGCAGTCAGATCACCTACCATGGAGATCAACGCTCCAACCGCACTGATCGCCGCCATGATCCATACATGCTGTGTGGTAACACCCATCGCATTTTTAAAGATCATGCCATAGATCACAGTTAAAAGTGCAGCACCGACCACTCCACCGATTGCTCCTTCCACAGATTTTTTCGGACTTAACTTCGGAGACATTTTATGTTTTCCAATCAGCATACCAACACAGTACGCACAGGTATCACATCCCCAGGAGCACAAAAAGATCAGCCATACGATATAGGCACCCGCGGTGAGCATTCTCGTCTGATATACATAAGAAAGCATCACAGCCACATAAAACACACCGAAAAATACAGCTAACATCTGCTCCGTCTTATATTTCGGATAAGTAAATACATAGACAAACATCAATGCCATCAGGAATCCTAAAACGACTACCATAAGATCCGGCAGAAATGCCCATTTCAGATTACAGTAAAATACGGTCGCCGCAAGATACCCCACGATTCCTGGCAGTTCTTTTTCCACATGAAAAATGCGGTATAACTCAAACATTCCTATATAGGAAATAAGTAACGTCGAAAAGAGTAACACATCTCCCCCCGTGATAATAAGTACTAACGCGGCTGCCACCAACACGATGCCGCTCAACAGTCTTGTCTTAAACATATATGAAAACCTGCCCTTTCTTCTTTCGGTCTATTTCGCTTCCTCTGCCAGTCCGCCAAATCGTCTGTCTCTCTTATTATACTCTTCCACAGCTTTTTCTAATTCCTCTTTTCCAAAATCCGGCCATGGCACATCGGTAAAATAAAATTCACTGTACGCAAGCTGCCATAACAGATAGTTCGAAAGACGCTGCTCTCCGCTTGTACGGATCAAAAGATCCGGATCCGGGATTCCTGCCGTATCCAGATACGAGGCAAACATATCCTCATTTAATTCTGATACCTGCCTTGAGCCATTCTCCATATCATGATACATTTTTTTCATTGCACGAATCATCTCATCCCTGCTTCCATAATTGATTGCAATCTGAAGATTCAATCCATCATTTTTTGCAGAAGCTGCTTCCAGCTCCACGATCTGTTTCTGGAACCGGGCACTCAAACGTGTGGTATCCCCGATCACGCGTACACGCATATTATTTTTATCTGCTGTTTTAATACAGTTCTTCAGATAACTTTCCAGCAGCTTCATGAGTGCTGCCACCTCTCCCTCCGGTCTGTTCCAGTTTTCTGTCGAAAAAGCATACATAGTCAGATATTTAATTCCCATATCATGTGCTGCTTTGCAGACTGTTTCCACATTTTTTGCCCCAACCGTATGACCATAGTTTCTGGGCATTCCCTTACTTTTTGCCCATCTTCCGTTCCCGTCAAGGATAATTGCTACATGCTGCGGAATTTTCATTGTAATCACCACGCCTTTCCATAACCTGCATACTTTGTGCCTGCATTCATTCATAAAGTGAAAATGAGGACACGCCATTGTCATGTCCTCACCTCTATGTTCTATACAAAAATCCCTAAACTGTCAGGATCTCTTTTGTTTTTGCCTCAACAGCCTTGTCGATCTCAGTGATATATTTATCTGTCATTTTCTGTGCGCCGTCCTCTAACTCTTTCACTTCGTCCTCGGACACATCGGCAGACTTGCTTAATTTCTTGAAAGAATCATTGGCATCACGACGGATATTACGGATTGCTACTTTTGCATTCTCACCTTTTTTCTTAACATCCTTTGCCAGCTCTTTACGTCTTTCCTCAGTGAGCTCCGGGAAAAGAAGACGAATCACTTTTCCATCATTTGTCGGATTGATTCCAAGATCTGACGTTAAGATCGCTTTCTCGATTTCTTTTACCATAGAAGCTTCCCATGGCTGGATCTGAATCATTCTCGGTTCCGGAACATTGACGTTTGCCACCTGCTGAATTGCAGTCGGTGTTCCATAATAATCAACTTTTAACTTGTCAAGGACATGCGGATTGGCACGTCCTGCACGGATGCTTCCGAACTCCTCTGACAGGTTATTCATTGTTTTCTGCATTTTTTCATCAAACTGAACTAATCTTTCATCCATATATTTTTCCATACCTTTCGCGGTTTTTATTGCAATAGAATGTATATTTTGTAAACATTCTGCTGTCATGAATTATACGGTTACTTTTGTACCGTTAAAATCGCCAGTCATGGCTTTTACAATGCTGTTTTCCTCGTTCAGTCCAAAAACGAACATCGGCATTTTATTTTCCATACACATGATCGACGCAGTCAGGTCAACCACTGCAAGTTTACGATCGATCACTTCCTGTATGGATACTTCGCTGTATTTTACAGCAGAAGGATTGATCTTTGGATCACTGTCGTAGACACCATCGATTGCTTTTGCAAGATAGATGCCCTCTGCCTCCATCTCAATCGCACGGAGCACAATGCCTGTATCTGTGGAGAAATACGGATGTCCGGTTCCTCCTGCAAAAAATACGACCATTCCTTTTTCAAAATACTTATTTGCACGATCCTTTGAAAACAGTTTTGTCATGCTTCCACACTCAAATGGTGTCAGGATCTGTGTTTTCATTCCAACGGAACGGAAAATTTCAGAAACATAAATACAGTTCATAACTGTTGCAAGCATTCCTATCTGGTCTGCCTTTGTACGGTCGATGGTTTCACTGGTTCTTCCTCTCCAGAAATTACCTCCGCCGATCACGATGCCGACCTGGATGCCCTGATCTGTAATCTGTTTTACCTGTCTTGCCACTTCTGTGACAGTCGGTTCATCAAATCCGGTATGTTTTTCACCGGCTAAAGCTTCACCGCTTAATTTTAAGAATACTCTCTTCATATTCGATTACTCGTTTCCTTTCTGAGCATTACCATTGAACAGGCTCTGTACATCCACGTCAGAGTAGCACTGTGAGCAGAATCCTTCGATTACCGCACCATTGTTGATCTGTACAGAACGTGATTTGATGTTACCCATAACAACTGCGGATGTATCCACAACAACCGGTCCCTGTACATCAATATCACCTTTGATGGCTCCGGCAATCACTGCAGAAGTAGAGGTCACATTACCGATGATCACAGAACCAAGACCGATCTTAATGGTTCCTGTACTGACAACCTCTCCCTCAATCTTTGCAGCGTCTGCAAAAAATTCAGATGCACTGCTGTTTCCATTTACAACGCCGGTTACAACTAATTTGCCGTTGCATCCCACATTTCCTTCTACCTGTCCTCTTACATCCAAGGAACCGTTTGATACAATATCACCTTTGATGATCGTTCCCTCTGTGATTACGGATACCTCATCAGATACCGGTGCGCTCTGGTTATTAGTTACAGGTGCTGTTGTATTGTCAGCCATTTTTCTTTCCTCCTGGGTTGCTTTTGTAATATTTGAAACTGTTTCATTTCTTTCTGGTTCAGGTACAGATGCAGGCACAGGTACTGCTGCTCTTTCTGTCGGGGCACTTGCATTCCTTGCTGCCATCTCTGCGGCGCTTCTTGCTGCAGCAACTTTCTCAGCTTCCTGCTTTGTCACCTGTTCCAACAGACCATCCAGCTTGGAAAGTTCTGTCTCAACATCCACTTCGCCTTCTAACGTATTAACCTCAACGTCATCTTCGTTCGTGCTGGTTTCCAGGTTGTCATCTGCAGGCATCAGTTCATTGACTGCCTGTGAGAAGTCATCTTTAAAATCCTTGAAAAATCCCATGTTCATTCCTCCATTTATTCTCAGTTATTCCACTGTGTCTGCTTTCACATACTGAATAACCTGTGTATCTTCATCAATCGGTAATATTTGTGCGCCCATTCCCTCTAAAGCTTCAATCAAAGGTCCTAAAGCTTCTACCGTTGCTGACTTATCCGTTCCGTCATGCAGTAAAACCACCGACGTTTTATATTTTACTACATCATCTGTCACATTTTCAACTATTTCCTCAGAAGTATATGCGGTCGAGGCGCCATCTCCTGCCGATACATTCCAGTCATAATAAATAATTCCCTGTGTATTAAGATAATGAATAAAGTAATCCATCGGTACGTTACTGATGAGATTGCTGCTTCCTCCCGGAAAACGATAGTAAAGACTATCCACTCCTGTGGTCTGTTTCAAAAAATTCTTCAATGTCATATAATCCTGTTCGAACGCATCTTCCGACTGGTAGATCACACTATACTGGTTGGAATACGAATTCATGCCAAGTGTATGTCCCTCATCCACAATACGTTGATAGACAGAAAGCATTTCTTCATCCTGGTTTCCATTCACAAAAAAAGTAGCTTTTACGCCATATGCCTGCAGCACATCCAGAATCTCAGATGTGTGTTCCGACGGCACATTATCAAACGTTAAGTATACTTTATGTAAATCTCCTTCCGATGCCAGATTGTCCTCATCGGAAATCCCGGATGCAGGAGGTGTTACTTTATCCCATGTCATCTCCGTCTGCATCTCTTCTGTTGTCTCTGTCTCCTCTGCTATCACACCACCATTCAGATCTGCGGCCGCTCCGGCATTAATCTGATCCGTGTTCTGCTCACTGCTGCTTGTCACCAGCTGATCCAGCTTATGTTCCAGCGACGTCATCTTCACAAATAGCACCACAACCAATATCATGGACAGAACGATCCATCCTGCCACAATCAGTATGATACTGTATCGGATTTTCGTGATCCGCTTTCTCCGCTTTCTCTGGTAATTCAGTACTTCTGAATCTTTATCCTGCATACAATACCCCCAAGGTAATCGTTAGTACCTATCTATTGTAACACATTTTTCTATTTTTCAAATAAAAAAGCGCAAAAAAATTGATTAATTTTTTCGCACTTTTTTTATTATTGTCTGATTATTTTTATTTCTATTGTACTATTTTATTTTCCAAGTATGTTTGCAATAAAAAAACCGCCAATAAAGAGTAATATTCCAAGCAGCAGCTGTCCAAAACCGATAGAAACGATATTCATCCCGGATAACACTGCAATCGGCGATGAAGTGACCAGCCCCATAATTGCAAAATACGTTTTCCTCTCCTGTTTCTTCAATAAATATTCCACAAGTTTTGATACAAGAAATATTCCAAGCACCACACCGATACCAAATGGGATGAGCACTGCTGCACAGGCGAACAGCTCCTCCCACTTAAGAGCCGGTAATGCTGCCAAAAAACCGCTGATTCTGTTTATGATCGGTGTATAATATCCCAGAGACATCAACAGCATTGAACCACTGACCCCGGGAATCACCATCGTTGCCGCAGCTACCGTTCCAACCACAAACAGCGAGATACTGTTTTTTATTCCCGGCTCTAAGGCAACATCTGTTCCCTGTTTCCAGAACTGCATCCAGACGACCAGACCAAAAAACAAAACAAACAGCAGCGTCTCTGAAAATGTGATCCGCTTTCCCATGATTTTGGGCAGCAATAGCGGTACTCCGCCAAAGATCAGTCCAATAAACAGCATTGCCGTCTCAAATGGAAATTCCAAAAAGAAATACCCGATTGCAAATGACAGTCCGCCGATTCCAATCAGCATGCCAATCGCATAGGGAAGCAAAAACTTTACGCTCTTCCAGAAATGTTTTGGCATTCCCGTTACCGCCCCGATCACATCCCCATAAATCCCCATAGAAACCATCATGGTTCCTCCGCTGACACCCGGAATGATATTGGCAACACCAATTGCAATTCCGCGCAGCACCTCTTTTAAAAATGACATATCCATCCTCCAAATCCTGTTATTCTGCCAATCTTACTTCTGTCATCTCTTGTGCAATGTTTAATGCATGATCTCCGATTCTTTCAAAATCCGTGAGCATTTCCGTGTAGAGAACACTCCCTTCACCCGATGCCGTTCCTTCCTGTATCCGGTGCATCATACGATTTCTATAATCCTCTGTCATGTCATCCATCTTTTGTTCGAGTGCTGAGACACGGCTTAATTCGTCGAGTGCCTCCATATTTTCATTTAAAAGCAAAGTCAGAAGTTCTTCGCAGGTCTGCTGCATCTGCAGGATTTCTTCCCGTACTTCCTGTGAAAACCTGACATCTTTTTCTTTCAGCCACTCTGAATATCCACAGATATTCATTGCATGGTCGCTGATTCTTTCTACGTTACTGGTCACTTTAAAATAGGCACTTAAAATCCTGCTCCCCTGTGTATTGGACTCATGCGCCATATTTGTGGATATGTACTCAGAGATCTCCCGGTTTAAAAAGTCCACATACTCTTCTTTTTCTTCCACTTTTGGAATAAACCCGTCATCACAGTTTAAAAATGCCGTAAAACTGTCTGCGACATTTTTCTTTGCAATCTCAAGCATTCTTGCAATCTCTTTGTGTGTCAGTTCAAAATTGATCGCTGATACACCAATTTTTCCCTCTGTCACCGGTTTTGTATTTTTTAAATATTTTAAATACATCCCTTCCTCAGGCTCGTCCACGTCCGGCAGAATTTTTTCTGCCAGTTTTGCCAATAGATTTCCTGCCGGTAACAGCAATATCGTTGTTACGATATTAAACAGCGTATGCATGTTGGCGATCTGCGCAGCCGGATTTGCCGGTGTAAATCCCCCAACCCAGGATGTCAGCGGTGTCAGCATACAGAGTATGGTAAAAACTGCAGTTCCTATGATATTAAACGAAAGATGGATGATTGTCGTCCGCTTTGCGTTCCGCCCTGTACCAATGGACGCTAACACTGCCGTGATACAGGTACCGATATTTTGTCCAAACAGCACATACACCGCCCCGGAAAAAGAAATTGCCCCACTTGTTGCAAGTGCCTGAAGGATTCCGACCGATGCCGATGAAGACTGGATCAGTGCTGTGAAAATGGCACCTGCCATAATTCCAAGCAGTGGATTTGAAAACTTCGTCATCATATCAATAAATGCTTTGGAACCCCGCAGCGGCATCATTGCGGTGCTCATCATTTCCATTCCGATAAAAAGAACACCAAGACCAGCTAAAATACCTCCTATGTTTCTTACCTTCGGCTGTTTTAGAAAAACAACCAGCACAACACCCAAAAATGCTATAAACGGTGCGATTGCTCCGGCATCAAGTGCGATCAGCTGTCCCGTGATCGTCGTGCCGATATTGGCACCCATGATCACTCCCACCGCCTGACGCAGTGTCATCATTCCGGAATTAACAAAACCTACAACCATGACTGTTGTCGCGGAGGATGACTGTATGATCGCAGTGATCACTGCTCCGACTAAAACACCCAGATACCGGTTTGTAGTCAGGCGTTCTAAGATCTGTTTCATTTTGTTCCCGGCAGCAGCCTCCATCCCCTGGCTCATCATATTCATTCCATACAGAAAAAGCGCCAAGCCTCCTAACAATGATGCAAATTCTTTTGCTCCCATTTTATCCCTCTTTTTTTCGTTATTACGGCATTTTTCTGCTGTCCCTGCGGGCGCTTTACTGCCGCTTTGCCACATACTCACTCAACATATCAGACGTATCTTTTACCGTCAACCGGGATATCGGATTCTTAACGCTTCCTGTATTGTTTTTATGAAGTTTTTGTCAATTTTGTGTAAACAATAGAATGTTATGCCTTCAGCAGAACGACTGCTGTTTCAAGGCTCTCTAATGTAATATGATCTGCATCTGCCAGTTTTCTCCTTCCGGCATTTGACAGCAAAAGTTTTTTGGCAGTTCCAGGCAGTGGCAGACTTACTGCCTCTTTTCCGTAATTTGCTGCCACGAGTATTTTCTGTCTGTTTTCTTTACCCATACGCATAAATCCAAACACTGTATCCGTATCTTCGTAAACCGGCTCTACATTTCCATAGACAAATGTTTCTTCGTATTCCGGTGATTTGCGCAGTTTAATCAGTTCTTTATAATAGGAAAGTACAGAGTCCGCCCTTCCCTCCTGCTCACTGACATTGATCTCTTTATAATTCGGATTCACTGCAAGCCACGGAGCATGTGCGCTAAAACCTCCATTTTCATCTGCACTCCACTGCATCGGTGTGCGCGCATTATCCCTGCTGTTTTCATAGCAGCATGCCAACGCTTCTTCTTTTGTGCAGCCCGCGTCGATTGCAACCTGATACTGATCTTTTGTACTGATATCATCATATTCTGAAATATCATTTCTATGACAGTTTGTCATGCCGATTTCCTGTCCCTGATAGATAAACGGAATTCCACGCAGCAGAATCGAAGTCGTAGCAAGCATTTTTTTGCCCATTTCATTCTGCGCATATTCCGGAAGATAACGGCTTGCACCTCTCGGCTCATCATGATTTTCAATGATATTTGCCTTGAATCCAATCCCCTCCATCTCCTTCTGGGATGCAAACAGAACCTCTCTCCACCGCTTAAAATCCACCGGTTTGCTGTCATACCAGCCATGTTCCCCGTAAGTCAGCTCAAGCGCGGAGAAATCAAACATACTTGAGAAATGCCCATCATCTCCGACAAACTCCCGCAGTTCGTCCTCTTTCATATTAAAGACTTCGCCGACGGTAAAAGCATCATATTTCTCGAAGGTCTCATGTTTCATCTCCTCTAAAAATTCTCCGACGCCGTCCGTCTCCTCAACCATTTTTACACAGGATACCAGACCATCATCCCCATCGGGTTCATAGGACGGGAAACTCGTATCTTTCTTGATATTAATGATTGCATCGATGCGGAATCCGCCAAGTCCCTTATCTAACCACCAGTTGATCATTTTATAGATCTTGTCGCGGACTTCTTTATTCTCCCAGTTCCAGTCCGGCTGTTCTTTTGCAAACATGTGCAGATAATATTTATCTGATCCCGGCACCGGCTCCCACGCTTTTCCGCCAAAATAAGAACGGTAGTTGCTCGGCTCTTTTCCATCTATTCCTTTTACAAAATAAAAATAATCGGCATATGGCCCGTCCGGGTCGGCCAGCGCTGCCTTAAAGTATTCATGTTCACTGGAACAGTGATTTACCACGAGATCCATCACAATATACATATCGCGCTTTTTCGCCTCGGCAAGCAGCTCATCAAACTCTTCCATGGTTCCGAACTCTTCGGCGATTTTATAGTAATCAGATATGTCATACCCCTGATCAACAAACGGCGATTTGTAGATTGGAGAGAGCCAGATGATATCAATTCCAAGTTCCTTTAAATAATCCAGTTTTGAGATAATTCCTCTCAGATCACCAATGCCGTCTCCGTTTGTATCCAGAAAACTCTTTGGATAGATCTGATATGCTACCTTGTCATGCCACCATTTTCTTTTCATTTTTTTCCTCCTGACACATTTTATTTCAATATTCTTTTTTATATTTTTTGCATAATTCTGTTTTCTTTTTCAGCTGATGTAAATATTATATTTGATTTTTATTCGTTTTTCTTGCATTATGGTTGGATAATATTGTACAATACTGCTATCATAGTTGCCCGACAAATGCTGGTTTGTTTATGAAATAAATCGCCCGTCCCAATGGTGTGTCGCAGGTCTGTGAG
>OMCM01000491.1_pt1 | contig 28005 bp, 23 predicted proteins | sample 1645021 | NCBI WGS metagenome assembly OMCM01 (sample SAMEA103958142, study PRJEB25191) | human gut metagenome | biome: human-associated habitat [ENVO:00009003]; feature: intestine environment [ENVO:2100002]; material: feces | place: Germany | collected 2013/2015
CCGGTAACGGTTATGACCGAAAAGTAACGGTACGCCTCTTCTATCACGGCGGATAATTCCCTGCGTATATATTTTGTCTCCATATTTGTTTATGCAATTTTGAAATACGACTGCAAAATTACATAAATCCTGTTGCGGCGCAAATTTTTCGGGGTAGTTTCTCCTGCCTGTCGCCGTTTTTTTTCTGTTGTATCGGCAATTTTCTCTCTCACGTTGGCGGATCTGCCTTTCTCTTTTTGTCGGCGAATGTAGGACAAAGCGCATAAACGCCAAGCCGCATTCCATTCGGATGGCGAAAACAGACCATTGCATAGTCGGTTTTCTATCCGGGTTTGGCTCATTATGCCGATGCTTTATCCTCTCTCTGCCTTAAAAAGTCGAAAAACAGACCTGCACCGCAAGGCGAAAGCAGGGAAAGAAAAAAACGGCTTTCAATGTTTAACGAACTCTTAAAAACAAAACGAGTATGACAGATGAAATCAGACAGGACGGCAAAGTGGTGCTGTCGAGCGAGGACGGGTTTTCTATCCCGATGTTCTTCAACAACTTATGCGGCAAGAACTTTTCCGGCGAAAAATACCGGGATTATATCAAGTATGTAGCCCTCGGCGAGATGGGCTTCAAGCCCGGTATTATCGAGTTCTATCGGGACGGGGTACTGCAAAGAACGGGCGAAATCCCGAAGCCCTGAACCGCAAGCCCCGAAAATTCAACAACGAGAAAAACAGAACTTAATGATTTGCAGATATGGAAGCATTTACTATTCACCCGGCGGAAGCCTATCTCCGCAACGAACAAAACCCTACGTCATTGTATGTAAAGATTGAGGGGAAACGCAGGCGTTTGTTTATCAACCGTAACGAAAATGTCATCGGCATTGTCGCACCGGGGAAACGGAAAAGAGGCTATATTTTTACGAACTGGGCAAGTATCGAGGAGATATATTACCCGTCCCAAGAGCAGGAGGCAGGCAGTGGACACGGACAGGAAAATGATTTTAAAATACCAGAAACTTGCCCAGCTCGCTACACACGCGAATGACTGGCTGCGTAAAATCGCCAATGCCGATTTGGAAAAATCCCTTTACGAGAACCGCATTACGACCGGCACACGCATAGACGGCCAGTGTATCCGGCTTTCCACAATCGAAAAATATTGCGGTAGTGTGGATATGCACCTTTTCAGGGAAGCCGTGAAACAGGGTAAACAGTTTTCTACCGTGCGTTTCGACTTTCGCGGATATGACGGTACGCTATGGTGCGAGCCGCGAGAAAACGGCGATGTGATGGCTGGTTTTAGCAAGGAATATCGCGGCTGTCTGAACGGTTACTATTACTTGCTTATCAACGATGAATACATGATAGGTTACGACATCGACTGATTGTACAATGAAACTATAATCCGTATCGGGTAAGGCTCGATACGGGTTTTGTATTTCGGTCTGCCGACGGCACGATGCCCTGTTATACGATGATTTTCTCCTTTTCTATGCCCGTTTCGTCCTGTTGCCCTTGTACCCATTCTCATACCTCCCTCTTTTAGCTGTCGGTTTCCGTGCCCAGCCTTGCAGCGACCTGCGGGGTATTATTTTTCCGCAAAGGTATCCGGCAGTTCCAATCCTGCCAATGCCGGCTACGCCGCGAGTGAGGCGTAAAAATCTTCCTCTCCGTTGTCGAGCGTATTTTTTCGCTTCAGCCTTGTTCGATTGTCCCTGCCACCTTCAAAGGGCAGAAAAATAATCCCTGCGGTCGCAAACAGGCCGAACAGAGGGAAACAAAAACAAGGTTAAATTATGAGTTACAACAAATTGAAATCACTGGTGGCAAACGTGGAAGCCATTGCAACGGCAATGAAAATCCGTATCGACGACCGACAGGCCACCGACCAAGAGAAAGAGGTATTATCCCGATATTCCGGTTTCGGGGGTATTAAAGACGTGTTGAGCATAGGAACGGAACACACCGTCAGCAATGATGTGGCCGAGCATATCCACAGGTTGCAAGACCTGATAGAAGCATATCCTTATTATGACGATGCCATGCGGCAAGCCGTCATCGACAGTATAAAATCCTCCGTCCTGACCGCTTTTTACACGCCGAAATTCCTCATAGACGCAGTAGCCCGGCAGATACACGCCACATTCATGGATAACGGCCTGCAAATGCGCACCTTTCTCGAACCCAGTGCGGGAATCGGCGGTTTTCTGCCCGTCGCCATGCCCGACACTCGCGGTTACGCCTTTGAAAAAGATTGCCTTACGGGACTTATCCTGTCGCTTCTGCATGATAAGACAACCACGGTAACGGCAGGTTTCGAGACGATAGCCGACCAGCATCTGGAGCATGGGAGCTTCGATGTTATCGCCTCGAATATCCCGTTCGGCAATTTCCGGGTATTCGATGCGGAAATGTGGAAGAAAGGCGGCATGTACGAACAGTCAGCCAAGACCATACACAACTACTTTTTTGTCAAGGCAATGGAGCTGTTGAACGAGGGCGGCCTACTGGCGTTCGTTGCGCCGAGAGGAATTGCCGACACACCGGGCAACAAGTTCGTGCGCGAGTACCTCGTCAACCATGCCGACCTCATAACGGCCCTACGGCTGCCCGATACCCTTTTCATGCAGACAAGTGGCATAGAGGTAGGGAGCGACCTCTTGATATTCCAGAAACACAGCCGCAAGGCGACCCTCTCGTTACGGGAGAAGATGTTTTTGCAGGTCTCCAAGGAAAAGGCCGACACGGCAGGAACAATGACCGACTATGCGAATAAAATCTTTACCCTCCCCAAGACCGCCCTTGCCACGGACAGTCGCATTGCGCTGAACCAGTTCGGAAAGTACGTTCGCAAATACCAGTGGTTAGGCGATGAAAACGCCATGTCCCAATACCTTTCCGCACTGCTCAAATACGATTTCGACCGCTATTTTCGCAAGGCTCTTTTCGGCGGTCACGGCCAAGACAACGCCCCCGTACAGATGTCTCTTTTCGGCGAGCCGCAGACAGCCAAAGGCATACGTGCCTACACAGAGGACATGGAAACATGGATGAAGAACGGCGCAATGGTCGTTTTCGAGGGGCAGGTAGGTACGCTCCGGTTCCGCAAGTCGAGCCGTTACACGGAGACAGCCGTCGATTTCGTGCCGGTGGACGATGGCAAGGTAAACACGGACAGGGCCGCCGACTATTTCCCCATACGCAAGGCGTATTTCGAGCTGTCCGGCAGGGAACGGGAAGAACAAAAGGAGTACCCGGAGTTCCGTAAACAACTCAATGCCCTATATGACGCCTTTGTTGCCAAATGGGGATTCTTCCACGATAACGACAACAAGGAGTTTATCATGCTCGACAGTCTCGGTACGGAGGTGTTCACGATAGAAATGCAGGTCGGCAGGGACATCTTCAAAGCCGACATCATGCGTGAACCCGTTGCTTTCAAAAAGATAAACGACACGGAAACGCTCACACCAATAGAAGCTCTGGCAAGCAGTCTGAACTTTTACGGCAAGGTCGATATGGACTACATGGCACAAGCCACAGGCAAGGACGAAGAAGAAATCATCGAAGCCCTGCAAGGGGAAATCTTCTACAATCCGGCAGCCGGAGAATGGGAGCACAAAGGGAAGTTCCTTGCCGGAAATGTCATAGCCAAGCAGCAAGAGACACTTTCATTTCTCCCTGACCTCACCGGAAAGGAGAAAGAATGGGTCGAAGCGTCTGCAAAGGCACTGGAGAACGCCATACCCGAACCGATACCCTATGAAGAACTCGACATCAACATGGGCGAGCGGTGGATAGATACGAAACTGTACGCCGATTTTGCTTCCGAACTCTTCGGAGTGGGTGCGAACGTGATGTATTTCGACGTGAACGACACTTACTTGATTCGGCTGCAGGGATATTCGCCTGTGGCATACAATACCTATTCCGTGCGCAGCTACAACGGCGAGGACTTGTTTGTACACGCCCTGCACGATACCGTTCCCGAAATAACGAGAGAGGAATACCGGGATGGCAGCAAGGTACGAGTACCGGACGAGGAAGCCATACAGGAAGCCGCCGCCAAGATACAGGAAATCAGAGAACGTTTCAACCAGTGGCTCGACAACGAGCCTTTGGAAGTCCGGGACGAACTGGTAAGGACATACAACGAGCGTTTCAACTGTTACGTGCGTCCGCACTACGACGGCTCGGCGCAGACATTCCCCGGCCTCTCTTTCGAGCAGTTCTCCTACGACAGCCTCTATCCGTCGCAAAAGGACGCCATTTGGATGATAAAGCAGAACGGCGGCGGTATCTGTTGGCACGAGGTCGGCACGGGCAAGACGATGATTATGTGCGTGGCCGCTTATGAGTTGAAACGTCTCGGAATGGTTCAGAAGCCTCTCATTATCGGACTGAAAGCCAACGTGCACGAGATTGCCGACACGTTCCGCAAGGCATATCCCGCAGCCAAGGTGCTCTATCCGGGCAAGGAAGATTTCACCCCTGCCAACCGCAAAGAGGTATTTTCAAAGATCAAGAACAATAACTGGGATTGTATTATCTTGACACACGACCAGTTCAGCAAGATTCCGCAGTCCGAAGAAACCATGTACGACATATTCTCGGAAGAACTGGCCGACGTGGAGCGCAGCCTCGAAGTGTTGGAACAGTCCACCATGCGCTACCGGAGCGGCAGAATGCAGAAAGGACTGGAAACCCGGAAACAGAACCTTAAAGCCAAGCTCGCCGAACTGCAGATGAAGATAGACCGCCGGAAAGACGATACCGTCGATTTCCGCTTGATGGGCATAGACCACATATTTGTGGACGAATGCCACTGCTATAAAAATCTGATGTTCCAGACACGCCACACGAGAGTAGCGGGTATCGGCAACGCACAAGGCTCGCAAAGGGCGATGAACCTTTTGTTTGCCATTCGGGACATTCAACGCCGCACGGGAAAGGACTTGGGGGCTACGTTCCTTTCCGGTACGGTGGTCGTAAATGCGCTGACCGAACTGTACGTGATGTTCAAATACCTGCGTCCGAGGGAACTCAAACGGCAACAAGTAAGCTGTTTCGACGCTTGGGCGGCTATCTTCACGAAAAAGACCGCTGATTACGAGCTGAACGTAACGGGTACGATAAAGCGCAAAGAGCGTTTCCGTACTTATATCAAAGTGCCGGAACTGGCGATGTTCCTGCGGGAGATTACCGACTATCGTACCGCCGACATGATAAACCTCGACGTGCCGGACAAAAACGTGCGTTTCCTTTCCAGTGCGCCCACTATCCAACAAGAGGAAATGATCGGGCGGCTCGTCGCCTTTGCACACAGCGGACAATGGGAAGATTTGGGGTTGGATATTCCGCAACCGGACAATCTCGACAAGGCAAAAATGCTTGTCGCTACCAACGTGGCACGCAAGATGTCCCTCGATATGCGCTTGTTGGGCGACAAGTTCGGCGACGACGGGAACAACAAGGCTTCTATCTGCGCACGGACAATCTACGACTACTACGTGCGTTCGACCGCCAACCGGGGTACACAGTTCGTCTTCAGCGACCTTTCCACCTACAAGCCGAACGAGTGGAACATCTACAGCGACATCAAGGACAAACTGGTGGCTATGGGGATTCCTGCCGATGAAATCCAGTTTATCCAGTGCGCCAAGACCGAACGGGCGAGAAAGAAACTCTTTGCGGACATGAACAGTGGCAGGGTACGGGTGTTGTTCGGCTCTACCTCGATGTTGGGAACGGGAGTGAACGCACAGGAAAGGGCCGTGGCGGTGCATCATCTGGAGATACCTTGGCGCCCCGCTGACATGGAACAGCGCAACGGCAGGGCGGTACGCAAGGGCAACACCGTCAAGCTCTGGGGAAACAACACTGTGGACGTGGTGATTTATGGCACTGAAAAGACACTCGACGCTTACAAGTTTAACCTGTTGAAGAACAAGCAGATGTTCATTAACCAAATCAACAACGGCACGATTGCCGTGCGCCGTATCGACGAGGACGCTATGGACGAGGACAACGGCATGAACTTCGCCGAGTTCGTGGCTCTCTTGTCGGGAAATACCGACCTGTTGGAGAAAACAAAACTCGACAACAAGATTATGCAGCTCGAAAAGGAACAGGCCATTTTCAAGAAAGACCGCATCAGGGCCGAACGCAAGATAGCCGCCAATCAGGAAGATATGATAAAGGCCGAGAGTGCGGCAGAACGCATGACACAGGACTGGGAGTATATCACCTCTTACACCGGAGACCGGACGACCCGGTTGTTGAACCTCGCACAAGCTACGGCGGAAGAGACCGGACGGGAACTGCACCGCATTTCCAAAACCTACCGCAACGGGGCAATCAGCACGATAGGCACGTATGCCGGATTGAACCTGTCGGTGTACAGTGAATATGACATGGGCGGTACATTCTACCGCAACACGTTCCTCGTCGAGGGTGTAAGCGGGCTGAAATACCGTTGCGGCATATCGGGAGCATTGCCTCTGGGCTTCGTGGAATCCTCCCGATACCCGCAAGCCGCCCTTGAAAAGCTGCCCGGCATGATTGAGGAACAACGGCAGAAGATAGCCAAGCTGGAGAGCGAGATACCTACCTTAGAGACAATCATAGCCCGTAAGTGGAGCAAGGCGGACGAGTTGGCAAGGCTCAAACAGGAGTGCAACGCTTTACAGCACCGGATTGACGAAAGCATGAAAGAGGCGGAACGCACGCAGCCAGTCCTTTCCGGACACGAGGCCGGCGACAAAGCGGCCTGACCGTAATTCATAAATTTAACCTTTTCCCTCTGTTCAGTTCACAATGACTGGGCAGGGGGATTTTTTTCACCTTACGGTCTGCCGACGGCCATACCCGGTTGTAGCGGAATCTGCCCCTTGTACCTCCGATGACTCCTTTTATATCATACTCCTTTTTATAAGCAGACTTCTGCTTCCACCTCTTGTAGATTGAGTTACCATCACGGACCGACGACCGCAAAGCCCGACACTTTTTTCCCGCAAAGTTGATTGCATCTCAAAACTTTGCCGCAAGGCCCATCTTCGATTTTCCTGATGAAAAATCTTCCTTCTCATTTCATTCCAAGCGTATTTTTCATGGAATCCTTGCCGCAAATCCTATGATGCAAAGACGAGGCAGAAAAAAGCATCGGACTTCCCTCCCTGTAATCGTTCGAACCGAGGGAAATAAAAACTTAAAAACAAATTGAAACATGGAAAGAAATTACAAAAGATACGCCCACGTGAATAAATAACTTGTATAACCCATAAAAATAATTCAAAAAATGAAACTTACAATGTATGAGCTTGAAAACAACCGGCAGACGCAGGAACGCGGCGAGAACCACCTGTACGATTCAGATTGTCCGGACATGCTGCCGGAACAAGACCCCGAACTGCCGCCGAAAGAGGACGCTTTCTACGACAAGGTTTTCGTTTGCGGCAAATCCGAACTCTCCCGCCGGGAACTGGAATCCTTGCCGGAACCATTCGACACCTGTCATGTTACGGACGAACAGATGGAACAGATCGTGTTTGAAACGGAAATGGAGACACGCGACAGGCTGCGGCTCGGTGACAATGAATCCATAGATTTTGACGACGACCGCCATAGTGAAGTCTGGTGGGAAGAAATGGAAAAGACAGTGGTAAGGCATGGCATACCATACTACGAAGACGAATAACCAAAATGTAACCTGCTCATCACATGCCAATGATGACGGATCGCCGCCATAGCTGCGGCGGTCATTTTTTCAAAACGAGGCTTCCTCCTTTTTTACCTTCAGGCTGTTTCCCCATTATATACCGGCTTTCCCAACCCGTGAACCAGTGGAAAGTCTGTGCCGTAACAAGTCGTCAGGGAAAGGTACGGGAGGCCCGTTCAAAACCGGCGGCAGCCCGGATCGTGCCGTTCCATGCCGGAGCTTCGACCTGTCGAAACAACACGGTATTCCACAGCCCGACCGGTCTTTATGCCGCTGGTTTCGGACTTTCCGCCTCTGTTCCGTATCTTTCCCTTGTGACCTGCCACGTCAAGGGCAAACGGCGATACTTCTTATCCGCCCCGCGCTTTCATTCCGCTCGGTCGAAATTCAGGCGTGGGACGGATAAGGAGAATCCCTTTCATGTTTGCCCCGGCAGACCATTGCCTGACCCGCCCAAGCCGCACTCTTTTCTACTTCATTTTCTCCTGCATTTATATCCGGCAAGGCCGTACCCCCTTTTACCGTCATACTTTCCGGACCGTTCCCGTCTCTTCTCTGCCGTTGCCGTCCGATTTTCCAACTGCAAAGGTCGGCTGCCGCGCTTGATCCGGCGGCTTGAAGTGCATTCCCTGCAAATTCTTCCTTTCTGCGAAAGAGTAATTGGCCGGGAAAACCGCTGTATGAAGCCCTGCCGGCAGTCGTGTACCGCATCTGTAAAATCCCGGAACGGTTCAAGCAGAGAAAAGAACCGAAAAAAGGGTAAAAAACAGATGTTTCACATAAAAGACAAGAGATGGACAAGAAAAACTGTAAAACAGGCAAACGCACAAAACGGCAGGTTGAAAAAATCCTGATGGTTATCGACGTCAAACGGGAAATCATAGATATTCTTCAGATAACCAATCGGCGTTTTATGTATAACCCGCAAACAGGCACTTTGATTTTAGGAGATGAAATGTACGGCAAAAGTATTTGCAGCTCCCATTCGCAAGAGTTCTACGCCTCAAAAGCAGAAGGACGCTTCGATGATTATTTGCGTGGGTGGATAGGTGTCTCGAAGAGCTATCCCCACGGTATTGTTCATTTTGCCCCCGCTGTCAGCATGGAACAGTTCGACTGTGGATTTGACGCGTTGCAAATGTTCGCCAGACTTGAGGGTGTAAACGGAGCTACTATCGTTCGGGGATTTTGCACTATGCCGGAACAGAGGATGGGGGATTTGCTGCCTTCCTCTCTTTGAGATACCGGCCCGGTCAAAATAGGCTATAAACGGGAATCGTGCCTATGGCAACACCATTGGCGGAGGGCACGATATCCGTTTATAAATACCGCAACTCCGTTGGCGGCTTCCTTTTATACCTCTCTCTTTCCCTCTGCTCTTATACTTTGGCGAAGCCCTCTTCCCTTTATATCAGTTATAGATATAACCTCTACGGTCTCCTCTCTGCCATCGCCGTCCGGTTTTTCAGATGCAAAGGTCGGCTGCCGCGCTTGATCCGGCGGCTTGAAGTGCATTTCTTGCAAATTCTTCCTTCTACGAAGAGTAATTGGCAAGAAAAGCCGTCGCATAAAGCTCTACCGGCAGCCATGTACCGCATCTATAAAATCCCGGAACGGTTCAGGCAGAGAAAGGAACCGAAAGAAGGGAAAAAATAAACAGTTAGGTAACGGCAGGACCAACCACCTTGCCACAAACAATTTTCTATTATGTTACATGTTCACACTATCGGACGCATCGGCAAAGATTGCCAGGTTATTTCAGGAGTACACGGCTCATTCATGGCTATGGACATAGCCGTTGACGATTATTCAAGAGGACAAAACACTACCACTTGGATAAGGGTACGTAGCAACAAGGACAACCATATCCATTTGTCCGAATATCTGACGAAAGGAAGACTCATACTCGTTGACGGTACGCTGTCATCTTCCCTGTGGAAAGACAAGAATGGCGAGAGCCAAATACAGCTCTCCATCACGGCAGAAAGCATTGCCTTTATCAATACCGGAAAACGCGAGGGTGCGGCAGCCGGAGCGGACAACGATGTAAACGGTGCAGACAGCGCACCCGTTCCTCCCGCCGATTTCCCGCAGGACGAAAAGGAGGATTTGCCCTTCTGATAAGATAACAACTATCTGAAAATAAGCAGATACTAAATATAGTATTTACTAATCATAGTAAAATAGGAAATTAGTAAACCTATTCTTGTTAAAATTAGTAGATACTATATTTTTGTTTTTTAGTTTCGTCCTTTCTTAAGAGTTCATACATCTCAAACATTTTTTCTATCCTTACAGAGTTTTTCAGAAAATGTTAGCCCATTATTTAATAGATTTGTCTTTCTTGCAGTTTATTTAATATTGGTTTTAGCACAATAGACTTAAAATCCACTCCTAACTTTAAGAAAATCACGGTATATAAGGTCCTGTTTCATGAAATTTCACTACCTTTGTGCCGGATTGAGGAAACTCTTTCCAAGACATATTAGAAAAGAAAGAAGCGTTATGCTTATCTCGAAGTCGGGAACGTAGGAAATTCAAGACTATTCAGAGAGAAAAGCGTAATTGGTTTCTCACGCTATAGCGTGGGCTGCTATTACCATACTCTGAATAAAGGTTATTCCTACGACCTCCGACTTAGAACGTGGCATTTGCAGTTCCACACTTGAACCGAAATAGAGTATATATCAGTCTGATATATAGTTATGATATATTGCTTTTCAGTAGATTTGAGACCATTAAGTTCCCACAAACTTACGATATTAAAAAATAATCGCCTGTAATTTTCTATATAAAAATGGCGATAAGTATCCTTCTTAAAAAATCGCATCATCGTAATTGACGTTTTGCTCATTTTTTTGACATCATTCGCAAAATATATCCAGTTTAATCACATTGTTCTATGAATAATATCTATCTTTGTAAACGCATGGATAGAATGAATATAACATGGAACGTAAATTATTAAACCGAATCAAAGTCGTTCTTGCAGAAAAAGACAAGAGCAATAAGTGGCTTTCTGAACAACTGGATAAAGATCCTGCCATAATTTCCAAATGGGTTACCAATACGACACAGCCCAATGTGGAGACTTTAATTCAAATATCCAAAGTTTTGGGTGTGACCGTGGATGACTTATTGAGGACGGAATAATAAGTTTATGGGAGCAATCAAATTATATAAATATCTTGATTTTACTGGTGGATTGATGATGCTACATTATAGTAATCTTCAATTTACCAATGCTACGCAGTTGAACGACCCGTTTGATTGCCATCCATCGTTAATTGATTTCTCCAATGTTCCGAAAGAAGCGTGTGGAGGATGGACACCGGAAATAATCGAAGAATTAAGAAGAGATCCATTTCGTAGAACCAGAGAAGAGGTGTGGATATGTAGCCTTTCCAAAATATATGATTCAATCTTGATGTGGAGCTATTATAGCAAACATAAAGGTATCTGTATTGGTTTGGATATGGAGAAAACCCAAAAGTATCTTTCGAGAATATATGGAAAAATCATGATTGGTTGTTCTGTGGTGGAAGTACAATATAAGGATATTGTAAAAAAACCTGACTATTTCAGGGATGCAAAAGATTTTTTCCATTATCAGTTATCCACAAAGGCCAAGGCTTGGGAGCATGAGCAAGAAGTCAGGTTATTTATTTTAGACCCTTGGCCGACATATATGAGTTTATTGCCGGGGCAAAATGATGATAAGGGGCCTATTGATTGGAAAGAAGTTCGGGCTTTTCCTGAAATTGGAGGAGAGTGCTTTGAGTCTGTCTATCTGGGAATCAATATGAATACAGATGAGAAATCGAAAATAATAAGCGTTGCACGGAAACTTAATCCCGACATTAAGATTTACCAAATGGGAATTGATGCAAATGCTTTTAAGTTGAATACTGAATTGATAAAATAGTAAAATGGCTAAGAAACAGAATAAACCGGTAAAGGAAGAGACCCTTGAAACGATACTTTTCAACTGTCGTAACAGTCTGCGTGGACGTGCAGCCATGACAGACAAACGCGACTTACTGCTGACCCTTGTATTTTTGAAATTCATAGGAGAACGGTTCAAGCAACAAAAGGAGAAAATCAGGTATGAAATAATGGAAGTGCAGGGCATTGATGATACGGATTTCATTGAACTGCAACTTTCGCGCCCCAACCAATATATGCAGGACGGAGTGTTTTTTCTAACAGATGAAACATTTTGGGACGAGCTGATTCTCACATCGCCTACCGGTATGGCTATCGCTTTCGATACGGCTATAAAAACTCTAGACGACAACGAACCTAAGTTGAAGAATGCCCTTCCACAGCAAATTTTCACGAAAACAGCCCTTGAACCGGGAGTTCTGAAAAGCGTAGTGGATGAAATAAACAAGATAGACCCACAAAAATTCAATGACCACGACCTCATAGGGCGTGTATATGAATATTTTTTACAGGCGTTCTCGATTAACGCAGACAAAGAGGAAGGGGAGTTTTATACGCCACATTCTATCGTAGAGCTTATCGCCTCTCTTATTGAACCATTTGACGGAACGGTATATGACCCTTGCTGTGGTTCCGGGGGTATGTTTGTCCAAGCAGCAAAGTTTATAGAGGCTCACGGTGGAAACACTAAAGCCGTCAATGTGTATGGGCAAGAATCGGAGCCGGCAACCTATCGACTTGCAAAGATGAACCTGGCTATCCGAGGTATCTCTTACCATTTGGGAGATAAAGCCGTGTCCACATTCTCCGATGACCAGCACAAGGAACTCAAGTTTGATTATATCATGGCGAATCCGCCATTCAATTTGAAGAAATATGCCGAATACGGAGGCTTTGAAACCGATCCTCGCTGGCAAGGTTATGGAGTGCCTCCTACCAGCAATGCCAATTATGCATGGATTCTGCATATTCTTAATAAGTTAAATGTCAATCGTGGAGTAGCCGGATTCCTGCTTGCCAACGGTGCTTTGGATGACAGTGATACACTTGAGATACGCAAACAGCTTATCGAAAACGATAAAGTGGAGGCTATTATCGTTTTGCCACGAAACATGTTCTATTCTACCGATATATCCGTCACTCTTTGGATATTGAACAACAACAAGAAAGGCGGACCGTGGCATGAAAGGCAACTTCGCAATCGTACAGGTGAGATTTTGTTCATTGACTTGCGAACTTGGAACAGTAATATATACGAGAAGAAATATGTCCGTCTAGCAGAAGCGGACATAGACAGAGTACGTCAAATATATTTCAACTGGCAAACCGAGAATTTTGTTGAGTATGCCGAGCCGGAATTATACTATGCAGCACATCGTGACGAAATTCAAGAAAAGGGATATTCTCTTGTTCCATCCAGATACATTGAATTTATAGACCGTGATACGGAAATAGACTATAAGTCTGCCCTTTCCGAAATGAGTCATAAATTTGATGCACTGAAGAAGAGATGGGATGCAAACGAAACGGAACTCGTAAACGCTTTCACAATTTTAGGGTATGGAAAAGAATAAGTTGCAACATCATAATATAACAACCGATACACTCTTTGATGACATTCGGAACATCATAGAACAAGGCCGTCAACAGGCATACGCGGCAGCCAATCAAATTACGGTACTTACCTATTGGCATATCGGGCGGCGTATAGTGGAAGAAGAACAGCATGGAGAAGCTCGTGCGCAGTATGGTACTCGGTTGATTAAAACATTGGCAGAACAACTGATGCCTAAATACGGCAATACGTTCAGCAAGCGAAATCTCGATTACTTTCGCCAATTTTATCTGTGTTTCAGCGATTTGGAGATTGTGAACACGCGTGTTCACAATCTGACTTGGTCGCACTTCCGCTCGATTATACAGGTTGCAGACCCTAAGGCCAGAGAATGGTATGTAAAAGAGGCTTCGGAACAGATGTGGAGTGTGAGAATACTTAACCGCAACATAGGCACACAATACTATGGCCGCCGAATGGCTTGCGTAAGGGAGGGGTTGACATTGCCTGCTCCTGATGTCGAAGCAAATGATCCATTGGAGTATATAAAGAATCCGGTAGTTGCCGAGTTCTTGGGATTCCGTAAAGACTGCAAATATGACGAGAGCCAATTGGAGCAAGCCTTAATAGATCATCTGCAACAATTTATCATGGAATTGGGACGTGGATTTGCGTTTGTCGACAGGCAGAAACACATTTCTACGGACACAGGCGACTTTTATATCGACCTTGTATTCTATAACATCAAACTCAAACGCTACGTGTTGTTGGAACTTAAGACACACCCTCTTACACATGCAGACGTGGGGCAATTGGATATGTATGTACGAATGTATGACGACCTTATAAAAGATGAGAGTGATAACCCGACAATAGGCATACTGCTCTGTACCGAAACGGACAAGGTCTTGGCAAAATACTCCGTACTTAACGGTAGCGAGCAACTTTTTGCCGCTAAATATATGGCTTATATGCCGACGGAGGAAGAGCTGAGCCGAGAGATAGAACAGCAAAAACGTTTCTTCTTGGAACAACACGGAATGGAGGAGTGATATGGGAGCGAGTAATGTAAAATGGGTTCGGCTGGGAGATTACATTGAGCAGTGTGATGAAAGGAATACAGCAGGTAATAATTATCCGGTAATAGGTATAAATCGAGACAAAACATTTATGCCAACAGTTGCAAATTTGGATGGAGTTGATATTGCCAAGTATAAAGTTATCACAAAAGGAATGTTTGTGTTTAGTGGTATGCAGACAGGACGTGACATCTGTATTCGTATAGGATTATACGGCGATGAACAGCCGGCTTTAATTTCTCCGGCATATACAACTTTTATCATCAATGATGAAAAGGCAGTCTTGCCTGAATATTTTTTCATGTATTTTAATCGTGCCGAAAGCGATCGTTATGGCTGGTTCATTAGTGATTCCAGTGTTCGAGCTAACTTGGACTGGTCACGCTTCCTCGACATTGAGATTCCGTTACCATCTCCTACTGAACAGCAGAAAGTTGTAAATGCTTGGAAAGCATTCCGGGAAATCAAAGAACAAAACGAGGCTAAGGCGGCTCCGCTTATGCAGGTTTGCCAAAGCTATATCCAAGAATTGAAACATAAATATCCGATGCAAGAAATCGGGCCATATATTCAGGAATGTGATGAGCGTAATACCGATTTAAATATTAAATTATCTCAAGGTATTGCGAATACTAAGGTTTTTCAAAGCCCCAAACAAGTTGCATTAAATTCAAAATCTGATAAGATAGTCAGGACAGGACAATTCGGTTATAATCGTGCAACGACAAGGAATGGAGAAAAAATATCCATAGCCTATAGATTAGGAGCAGACTGTACCGTTTCATCAGCATACTGTGTGTTTAAAATAACACATGAAGAAATTTTAGACCCATATTTTTTATGGATGTGGGTAGCTCGTCCTGAATTTGATAGATATGCACGCTATATGTCTAAGGGCAGTGCGCATGAATTCTTTGAGTTTGATGAAATGTGTCGAGTAAAAATACCTCTTCCTCCCATTGACATTCAGCAAGCAATCGTAAACATCTACAAATGCGCTAACGAAGCAAAGCAGATAGCAGAAGAAGCCGACAGACTTTCGCGTGAGGTGTGTCCGGCATTGCTTCAACATGTCATACATTCTTAAATTGCAACGATTATTATGGCAGGTAAAGGAAAATATTACGAAAGTCAGTTTGAGGAGGCAACTATCGAACTCCTCCGCGAGTCACATTGGCAATATACATTCGGCGATGACATTCACCGGAAATATACCGACCCGCTTATTGAAGAAGACCTGCGGACATTTCTTGCCGCTCAGTACAAGGACAAAGAACTGACCGTTTCCGAAGTGGACGGCATTGTCGCCAATCTGCGGAACACGGGCGGCCAAAACGATTATTATGCCCTGCAAAACACCTTTCTGCTCTATCGGGACGGATACGATTTTACCTACAGCGACGGACGGGGCAATCCGTTTCGCTTGCAATACATCGACTTCGAGCATCCCGACCATAATATTTTCCGTTGCGTCAACCAATTTGTCATGGAACAAGGTCGCGAGAACCGTCGGCCGGATATCCTGCTTTTCATAAACGGCATACCCGTCTGCATCATCGAACTCAAGAATCCGACGAAGCAGAATGCGACTATCCGCGACGCACATACGCAGATATGCACCCGATACATGCGCGACATTCCCGCTCTATTGAAATACTGTGCGTTGGCAGTAATCAGCGACGGTGCGAAAAACGCACTCGGAACGACCTATACTCCGTTTGAATTCTTCTACGAATGGAAGAAGATAGATAATGAAGACAAGACAGGGAAAGGGCTTGACACGCTGCGGACGTTGATTCGCGGGGCACTCTCGCCCGAACGCATCTTGGAGATTTTGAGGGACTACGTCTATTTCCCCGACCCGTCAAAAGAAGACGACACGACTGAAATTGTATGCCGCTACCCACAATTCTTCGCCACACGCAAGCTGCGCGACCATATTCTGGACCATCTGCGTTCAGTAGGAGGCGATGGAAAAGGCGGTACCTATTTCGGCGCTACGGGGTGTGGAAAGACTTATACCATGCTGTTCCTTGCTCGCCAGTTGGCACTGCGTTGCCGAGAACAACTGGGTAGTCCAACGATCCTTATTATCGTTGATCGGGAAGATTTGGAGACTCAAAGCGGAAAACTGTTCTGCCGCTCGAAACGCTACCTTGAGGACGAGGCCGTAAAGGTATTTGGGACCCGTAAGAAACTTGCCGAAGAGATGAGTATGCGCAAGACTGGCGGAGTCTATATTACCACGATTCAGAAATTTGCAGAGTCCACTGGATTGCTTACGGAGCGTTCCAATGTGATTTGTCTGAGCGACGAGGCTCACCGTTCCCAAAACAACCTCGGGTCGAAACTGTCGATACAGGCCGAAGGCGACGCCGGGAAAATAGGTGCAAAGATTACATACGGATTTGCCAAATACCTGCGTGATGCCTTGCCGAACGCCACATATGTGGGCTTTACTGGAACACCCATCGACGAAACCATACATGTATTTGGAGATGTCGTAGATCAATACACGATGAAGGAGTCGGAGGATGACGGCATCACCGTACCCATCAAATACGATCCTCGCTTGGCGCGTGTTTTCTTGAACAAGGAGCAAGCCGACAAGGTGGAGGAATACTATCGGCTTTGTGCGGACGAGGGGGCCACGCCCGAGGATATTGCCAAGAGCAAAGCCGCTATGTCAAGCATGGAGGTGATTATCGGCGATGAAGATGTGTTGCGCCGGGTAGCCAAGGATATTATAGACGATTACAAACGCCGGACGGAAACGACCGACCGTCTGCAAAAGGCGATGATAACCTGTGCCGACCGCAAAATAGCGTTCCGGCTGTATAAAATCATGCGGGAGTTACAGCCGGATTGGTTTGAGAAAAAGAAAGCGTTGAACGAACTTGTATTAACGGCAGATGAAAAGGACAAACTCAATGACATCGCTTTTGTCAATATGGTCATGACCCGCGACAAGGACGATGAAAAGGAGTTATACAACTTGCTTGGAGACAAAGAGTATCGGAAATTTCTCGATACCGAGTTCAAGTCGGAGAAATCCAATTTCCATATCTCCATCAATGTAGATATGTGGATTACGGGATTCGATGTGCCTTGCCTGACCATGCTTTACAACGATAAACCGCTGTCGAAGCACACGTTGATACAGACTATATCACGAGTGAACCGCCGATACGGTACCAAGGAATTTGGCTTCATCATCGACTACATCGGTATCCGCGAGGAGATGAAGAAGGCCATGAAGAAATACGGTGGAGAGGTCGGACCGCAAGAGGATTTGGATGCAGCCCATGAGATACTGAAAAACGAACTGCAACTTTTACAAGAGAGATTGTCCGGACTTTCATTCAAACGATTTTTCGGGGACAATGACCTTGCGCGGCTTCAGTTCATTCAGGAGGCGGCAGAATACATACTTGCCAACAGCGTGGAACGGAAAGGAGAAGTGTCATTCCTCAAACTTTTCAAGGAACATGTCAAACGACTGCGCTCTGCTTATAATATCTGTAACCCAGCTGGAATTTTGACTGATGAAGAGGTGACATGGAGCCAATGCTTTATGGGTATCTGCTCATACGTGAACAAAATGACTACCACAGAGCATGATACGGAGAGCATGAACAGACACGTGGAACAGATGGTTCAGGAAGCGATTCTTGCAAGTGGCGTGGAGCGGGTTATGAATGAAGGTGTTGAAGAAAATATTTTCAGCGACTCATTTTCTAAAGAGGTGGATGAAATAAAGATGCCATTCACCAAGTTCCAAATCCTGTGCAAACTTGTGGCCAAAGCCATCAGAGCATACAGCCGGACAAACAAGATACAAGCCGAGCATTTTCAGAAGATGCTTGAAGATACCATAGATGCCTATAATACACGGGATAAGCTGACATTTACCAACGAAGTGACACAGAACGTTGTGAATGATGTATGCGACATCGTTTCATACAAAATCAATGGACTCTCAAACAAGTTGATGAGTATACTGAAAGAGCTAAAAGCCGATAGCGAAAAATTCAAAGTTTTGGGTATCACTTTCGAGGAGAAAGCTTTTTTCGATGTACTTGTCGAGGTGCGGGACAAACATGGTTTTGAGTATGCGGATGAGAAATGTATCGAGTTGGCAAAGAAAATCAAGACTCTGATTGATGATACCGCTGTTTATGCCGATTGGCTAAATAACGACAACCTAAAAAGCAAACTTGCCAGCCAACTAACCTATCTTCTCTATAAAGAGGGTTATCCACCTCAATGGGATGAAGAAGTCTTCCAGAAAGTATTGGAGCAGGTAGAGAACTATAAGAAGCATGAATAACACAAATGGAGGTTGTTAAATATGAATATCAAGGAATTAACATATTACATTCAGTCAGCTAATATTAATTTTTTAATTGGCTCGGGAGCATCACGCCCATATCTTGCTACTTTAGGCTCGATCGAAAAATTGCTCACAAGATTAAACGATGATATGCATTCTCATCATGAGGCTAAATATAAAATTGCTGAAGCATCTATATACAAAGCATTTTATGATTCCGTTATTGCACCCAATAGATTTTTCGGATACGGCTCTGATTATCGGGAAACGAAAAGTAATTATCAAAACTATTTAATTATTTGGAATAATCTATTAAACAAAAGACACTCCCGTATTCTCAATAAACAATTAAACATCTTTACAACAAACATTGATTTAATGATTGAAGATGCTGCAAATAGAATGGGCATAGAGTTAAATGATGGTTTTAGAGGAAGCATCAATCCTGTCTATGATGAAGCTAATTTTATGAAATCTATAATGCAGACAAGCATACATTTTCAGCACACTTCTGAAATACCAGTATTTAATTTGCTTAAAATACATGGTTCCATCAATTGGAAAGAACAGGAAAACCGCATTGTACATGAATGTTTTTGGAACTATTCTGTAGATGAGGAAATCAAAAAAATGGGAGATGATAGATTTATAAATCTGTTTAATATTGGTTCTGATGGAAGAAAAACAGAAAAAACATATGAGCAAATTATAGAAGAAGCTGAAAAACTTGAATCATCATATGATAATTCCGAATATGACGCTTCCGAATATAATGCTTTCATCACTACATATAAAAAATTTATAATAATCAATCCAACAAAGAGGAAATTTGCAGAAACAGTACTTGATTATCATTTCTACGAATTAATGCGATTATATTCCAATGCCTTGGAAAAAGAGAATTCAGTCCTTTTTGTTGTAGGCTTTTCATTTGCCGATGAACATATTGCTACACTTACAAGACGTTCGGCAGAAAATAATCCAACTTTAAAAGTGATTATTTTTGCGTATTGTGATGAAGAAGAGGAGTCGTTTAAAAAGAATATAGGTATTGATTCTACTTGTGTCAATAACAATATTCTTATTATTACGCCAACGAAAATAAAAGAATTAAACGTGGATGAAGAATATAAAAACGCGGTTAGTGATATTGAGCATTTAGATATGAACGCTGTTAATAAGATTTTCGAATATATCAATAAAACAATCCACGCAAGTTATGAATAACAAGCATATAGGGATACATAACTCAGTATTTAGAGTTGGAATAGTATATTCTGTAAATGGGCGTGAGGTCAAGATTCGTGTAGATCATAATAAAAATTCTTCCCATCTGATTTACAAAGGGGCATTGATAAAAAATGTTTCTGTAGGAAGCTATGTGAAAATTCTTAAAGGATACACTCCGATTATTGGAAAAGTAGAATCAGAATATATAGATGAAAGTAAACAAGAAGATAAGGTATTGATCTCGGCGGAAGAAACCATTAATAGGACGTTAATTGTCAAATTAATTGGTTTTATCGACAATCAGACTTTCCGTCGTGGAGTTAATGAATTGCCATTAATTGACAACGAGTGTCATCTTTTAACAACTGAAGAATTTGATCTTATCCATACATTCGCTGGCTCCGGCAAAGGAACTATTGAGGTAGGTCATCTCGCAAATGATTCACTTGTCCCCGTAAAGCTTGGTATTGGAAAACTTTTTTCTAGTCATATCGGAATATTTGGCAATACAGGATCAGGCAAGTCATATACATTAGCTAAAATTTATAGACAGCTTTTTACCCATTATTCTGGTAATGGTGCATTTAGGGAGAATGCTCAATTTTTATTTTTTGATTTTAACGGAGAGTATTCTTCTCATAATAGTATTATTCCTGATTCCGATAAAAAAGTATATAAATTGAGTACAAGAAAAGCTAATGGAGATAAAATTCCATTAGCTGATGATGACTTCTTAGATATTAACCTACTGAGTATATTTTCTAATGCGACAGAAAAGACACAACGACCTTTCATTGCAAGAAGTATCGACTTATATAAGAAGATTGATAAGGATGAGAACAAGTTTAGGAATTTTCTGAAAAAACAAATCAAGGATATATTGACAATGTCTGATAAGGTCAAGAGTGAATTGCTCCTTGATTATGTGGGAGAGATACTTCCTCCTAAATACGATGTTCATGGGTTGGATATCGGATTAAAATCCGATATTCATTATCACAACAAAAGTTGTTGTTATTATTCTGATTCAAATGGTGTTTTTATTAACTTCCAAGAACAACCGGATCAAATAGAAAATCTTATCATTTACATACAAGTAGATCAATTTAATTTCACCGATAGTTTTATCCATAATTTCATATGCATAATGTATATGCGAATGATATACGATGTGTTAGCGAACAGGGCTCTAAATGAACACATAGCTCCTGCAATTCATAAACTTCGTCAATCAGAATCAGACATTTCTCGTATATTCAATTCTTCAAAAGATATTGGTGATTTTTGGGGCGAGTCTAATGTTGTAGTTATTGATTTAAGTGATGTAAATACTGATACAAAGAAGCGTCTTCCATTATTGCTAACCAACAAATTATACAATGAGCATAAAAAAGCAGGGAAAGCTCAAAAATATTTGAATTTGATAGTAGATGAAGCACATAATATATTGTCTTATCAATCAACACGTGAAAGTGAAGAATGGAAAGATTATCGATTAGAAGTTTTTGAAGAAATTATTAAAGAAGGTCGAAAATTCGGAGTATTCATGACTATTGCTAGTCAGCGACCATCGGATATTTCCTCAACAATAATATCACAATTACATAATTATTTCATTCATCGACTTGTTAATGAAAAGGACATACAACAGGTAAACAATACAATTTCATATTTAGATAAGGTTTCGGTTGAATCATTGCCGATTTTATCAACAGGGGTTTGTGTAATTGCAGGTCAACTTGCTGAAATGCCACTTGTTGTACAAATAGGTAAGATAGAAACTGGATTTTGTCCAGAAAACGAAACAATTGATATAGAGAACATATGGCAAGCTAAAGGAACTGTTTCAAAATAGAATAGTTTGATACAGCTTCTTTACCGAACTGTTATTTACTTCGTCTTGACCTGTTTTTCTGTTCTCCCCACGGCAATTCGGAAGACGAGCCACCTCCGCCAATGCCAACATGAGCTTGTGCCGGACCACCTATAGCAAGCTCAAAGGCTGCACCAAGCAGATTGGCTTGTATTTCGTTGACTTGCTCTTGCGGCTCGAAAACGGCATTAACAAATTCCTCGTCCGTAATCTGACGGTTAAAATGGGCTTGAGCCACATTATAATCTATCTGGAACTTGGTGTCCTCGAAAAGTTCCTCGCCTACCCGTGTCCAAATATGGAGTGATGGATTCCGGTAGTTCGGCACATTGATACGGACAAGTTCCGCCCCGGATGACAAGTGGTAACGCTGAGGGTTGGCCTTGCGGTCGAGTTGGTCGATGCGTTGCTTCTGCCTGTCTATAACAGAATCCTTTTCCTTGGATTGTCGTTCAGCCGATTCCGCTCGATGTATAGCCTTGTCTATCTCTTTCTGATAGCCGTTTCGCAGTTGTTCGATGTCGGATTTATGTTGTTCCTGCAGATGCCCTTTCTCTGCTGTGAGTATTTGGATTTGACCTTTCAGCTTGGCTATCTGCTCGTCCTTTTCTCCAAGTTCCTTCTTCGCCTTTGCAAGGTCGCCTTTCCCGAACCATGAGAGGATGGTGTTCCTACCCTCCTGCGCCTTCTCCACATCGGCCTGCAATTTGGCTATGTCCTCCTCGTACCGGATGACCTGCTGCCTGTAATAATCCGAGTTAGCCTGATGTTTGGCGGTGGAGCCGACAATTCCACGCTGCAGTCCGAACTGTTTCATGATTGCAGCATAGCTATTCTGGTATTCATGTAATTTGCTACGCCGCATCACATCGTCCGCCGAAAGCCGTGGGCCGGACTTCGTTTCATACTTCTTTTCGCCCTCCCGCTTCCTGCGGATGCGCTCCCCGGTTACAATGGGAACGACAGTAGCGTGCAGGTGCGGAGTCTTCTCGTCCATGTGCAGTACACATGAAACAAGATTGTCACTGCCGAAGGTCGCCCGAAGCCATTTTAAGTTGGCATTTATCCAGTTATCCAGCTTGCCTTCTTGGGCAATCTTCATCATCTGTTCGTGTGTTCCAGTCAGAATGATGCGGATGGCTTTCGTCTGGTTCTTGGCTACTTTGCGGTGCAGCCCGGCAGTGTCGATACGTTGTTGGATTGCTTCCGTGCGATTGGTTACTCCATCAGGGAACGTAAGCAGTTCCCTGTTCAATGATGTCCGTTCCGCATCGGCATTGGTCGGGACATATACTTTGCCTTTGGCATCCTTCCTTTCTATATGACATGACATCCCACTGTCATTGCCGCTGCCACGCTGCAGGTGGCAGACCGCGTATTGTGTATTACTCATATCTATTTCGTTTATGCTGGTATAACTTTGATTATTGGTTTGTAAAATCCCGTCTCCTATGCGCCACAGGCAACCGGGTGTCGAGAGGGTATCCCTCCGCTTATAGGCTTTTTAACTGCCGCTCGAAGAGTGATGCAGGGAAAATGCCCTAATAAGCTACGGGATTTTACAAACCCTTTTACACAGACAGCAAGCTGTCCGATTCTCTTGTCGCTCTACTCCTGTCCTGCATCCACAAGTTCCAAGTCGAATGTATCTATCAAGTTCTGCAATGCAGGGTTCCGTTCTATCATCCTTTGCAGAATCATCTGCGGTGTATCTTCCATAAGGAGGAAGTCCGCAATATCCAATCCTCGGGCACGCTGTTCGTCTGTCGCCATATCTTCCAGTACCGTACTGACCGATACAGACCGGCAGACGTTGGCAAGCATGGAAGCCTTCTGCTTCCATTGTTCCGTTGCACCAAGGTCGGGCATCAGTACCACATTCCGCTGAACCAGTACACGGATTGCATTTCCGTTGAAACAGCCGTTCTTTCCCCCTGTCGCCAGCCACAAACCGTCCGGCATGAAGTGGGCTGTGATGAGTGCCGTCTTCTCGCTTTCCACAATGAACACGGTCTTGCCGGGATAGCGGATAAGAAGATGCTCGCCAAAGAAACACTGGCAAAGATTGAAGTCGTGCAGACGCAATTCGGTATGTACCCAGCACACGTGTGGATGAGGAACTTTCAGCCGGTGCCCGGTCTTGGCATTATATCCCATAATCTTACCTGTGCGTATTTGTCCGTTGGAATCCACCTGCCAGAAAACTGTCGAGCCTCTCCATTTCCTGGAAGTCCCGACTTGGTAAAGTTTGAAGAGCTTTTCGGTGTTGCTTCTGCCAATCGTGTTGGACAGGAATGTGTACAAAGGGTTGATGTCATAATGTGACAGGGAACGCTGTATGACAGCCGAATCAATAAAAGACGGTTGTCTGACCGGAGCTATTGGACTTATTGCTTGCGGTTTCCATTCCTGCCTGAATGAATCCGATTCATCAGGATGCTCCCGAAAGAAATCCTTTGGCGTGTAGTGGTATCCGCAACTATTCTCATGGTCGCATTTGCCGACATGGGGAGGAAAGTCAACCTCTCCCGACTCGTCGATATAACGGGTGAAACAAGCCTTGCGCCTGCATTCGGGACACACTGTCTTGCTGCCCCGATGATATTTTTCAAGATGAAAGCGGTAGTTGTCCATGATAATTTCTGAAATGGATTTGCAGGAATTTCAGTCTTCAGTCCTTTCAGTTTTGCAGGAACTGACAGTATGCTCCATCCCAAAAATGAAAAACTGAACATCCTGAAAGCTGCAAACGGGGGTTACACATTGCAGTTTCCGTCCTCCGTCTGTTCCATAGGGGTATATGACACTTTCTCATAGACTCCCTGCCTGACCTTGCGGATGAGCCTGTTTCCGGCAAGCCCCCGGAGATAGTTCATCACCGTGCGCTCCGTTACCTTAAGCTGTCTTCCTGCATCAAGGGCTTCGGCTGTGGTAAACGTATCTTTAAGCAGGGTGAGCAATTCCAGCGACGGCTCGTCACAGGCATCGTTTGCCACATATTCGCGTATGCGTCTGTAAGAAGCTTCGAAATAATCATTCAGTCGGATAGCACCTTCAATGGCGGTCGTTGTCACGAATTGCAGATGGCTCTCATCGCAGGCATAAGACAGGACCTGGAGAATCAGCGCCAGACGCGCCACCTGTACCGGACTTTTCATGGGCCGCGATTCCACAAGGGTTTCGTCACTGATGGCATTGATGCGTTCAATCGTATTGTTGTGCCAGCCAAAGAAAATCCTTTTCGCTTCCGCTTCCATGCCTATCAGATGAGGGATGTTCCCATCAGCATCCCCGTCATTGTCATAATCAAGGGCGAACACCTTTTCCATGATTGCCTCCCATATCTTCCATGCAGATGCCGAATTGCTCCCGGTATCATCCTCTTCGCTTTCCGTCCACGGTGACATCAGATACGACTTGGGCATCACGAACAGGATACGGTCAAGCAGCCCGTTATCCTCGTATCCCTTTTTGAGCAGCTCATGCACACGCCTGGTCTGTGTCGTGCCGACCATGTTGATGCAGGGATTCTCTATGTGTATGGGAATGGGATTGCTGATACGGGTTACGTCTATGGCACTGTTACTCCATGCAGACAGAAGCTGCTCTATCAACTGCCCGTTGTTGTAACGGTTGGCCGAATTGAACATGCCCATAATCTCATCCGAAAGTATAGTTATGCCACGGGGAAAGTTGTGATGGGCAAGCATCAGGGCTTCCGGCGTGAAATCGGACACGATGGTTCTTCTCAATACAGGCTTGTCCATGCCGTTGTTGCCTTTGCTCTCGTTCATTGCATTTTGATAGGCGGTCATTTCTGCCTTGAATTTCTCCAATGCCAGGCAATCCCTTTTGCGGAGCGGACGGAATACGGCTTCAAGTGGTGGTGTCTTGCCGAGTCCCGGTCGCCCTACCATGATGATATAAAGGGCGGCGTTGGTTTTCCATTGCCCCTTTACACGAATATTGTAAGTATTGCCCAAAGCTGAAGCCGTGGCTGACAGCATTGCTGCCGCCAGATACTCCACCTTGAAGTTCTCATGGCGCACCATGTCAAGAATGACGTACTGGACTTTGGCTGGAAAAGCGTCAATCGGAAAATCCGATTCCGCTATACCCTGAGCCTGCGCCATTACCCTGTTGCATATTTCCAGTTGCTTGATACCCATAATCACTTCTCCATTCGTTTACAATAAGATGAGACTCTTTCCGACTTGTTTCCTGTCTGCACACGGCGCACATCGGATTTGGCGTACATGTTCTTGTTGCCAACCTTGACTGGTACGAGGTAGCCGCGCTTCGCCCACAGGTTGAGCGTACCCTCGCATACGTTCAGCAGCTCGCGGACTTGCTTTGTATTCAGGTATGTCTCCTCCGCTTCACGCAGCATCGCGGCTCTCTGTTCTTCCTGCTGCGCCATGATGGTGCGCTGCACGATGGATTCTGCAAACATCTTGAGGTCTGTGGGAGTGACTTCCAGCTTTACGTTCGCACCCTGTTCGACCAGACTTTCTATGGTAATCATAAATATCAATTTTGAAGTTCGTGATGACCATCTTCAAAAGTTCCCTGATGCTCCGCTTCCGATGGCTTGTAAAAGAGAAGCACCGCCGACCCTCGGGAAAAGGATTGACGGTGCAAAAGTATATATGAATTAAAAGTGATTGATATATAATGGATTGTCTTAAATTGTCATGACAATTTAAGTCTGCATGACAATATAAAATCGCTTTATTTAGCCTTATTCTGTAATATCTGTTTCTTTATCTGTACTGATAACACCTTTGATTTCTTCTGCCAATGTCCGGAACAGTTCCCGGTTTTCGTCACTCTCTATAAGCGGTGCGGACTGGTCTTTACCGTCCTTTATTACGTGCTTTGCCGTTTTCAGGAATCCGACCGCCTGCCGTATGGCACTCTCGCTTTTCAATGACGGCAAATCCGGAAACTGCAATATCAGACCTATGCTATATTCTTTGGCTGTATGCATACCGGCTACCAGCCGCATCTCTTTCAATACATAAAAGGGTAATGCCTGATGGACGGCACTCGTGTTGATGGAGATGAAATTGCGGATACATTGTATGACTGTCTCCTTATTCTCGCAATCGAGATAGTCGATAAGTGGTCGCTCCTGTATCTTTTTCTTTCCGGCAGTACGTTGTACTTTTGGTTCTGCATCAATATCGGGTTCCACTATATCTGTATTGGTGTCATCTTCGGATTTCATCTCATCTGCCACCGACTGCAAAGCCCATTCACCGATATGGCCGTTCTCTATTGCGTTGTTCATGGCAAAATACCTGTCCCAGTCCGCTTGGGTACGGAAGCCGTTCTTGATAGATACACTGATAATCTGTCTGGCGACAAAAGAACAGCTCTGCCTGTCGGCATTGTCCGCTTTCGGATTTCGTGCCTGTCTGCTGACCATGCCCACCATCGCCTCGAAACTCTTGCCGTAATAGAGCCAGCTCAACACAAGCGGTGCGGAAAGAATGACATCTGGTTCTTTGGGCTTGCCTCCAAAAAAGGACTTTATCCTGCCCCATAATGTTTTTGGCGAGGTTGTATCGGGCGGAGTGTTATCCTCATCCCTCTGTTTCCGGTATAGCTCCACTATCTGCCTGGGCACGGCATTCTCCTTGAACTGCAGGTCTATGTTCTCAAACCCCTCCGTGCTGTCATCGTTCCATAACAATTCCCACTCACGCCTGATTCCGGGCAGCTGTCTGAATATGGCCTGACAGATGGCGAGGTACTGTCTTTCGTCTCCGTTGGTCATCAGACGCGCGAAACGGCTGTATTCCTCCCGGTGTGTATTCTTCCATTGGAGAATGTCCGCCTTGAACTGCTCGTATGTCAATTTCTGTTCATCCATATTCATTGTATGTCAGCGAACTATGATAATTATAAAAGGAGGGATATAAATAAAATCAATCCAACAGGTTTACCAGCTCCTTCTTCATCTCGTCATCTATCTTGCGGTATCGCGCAAAGGCTCGGCTTCCTTCCGAATGGCCCGACATAGAGGCTATCAGGTTCGGGTCTTTGACCTGCTTGTAGAGGTTGCCGATAAATGTCTTACGTGCCGTGTGGGTGGTGGCCACCTCATATAAAGGTCTTGCCACATCCTCGCGTGTCTTCGGGTCGAGGACTCTCACCATGCGGTCGATGCCCACATATTTGAGGATTTCCTTTATCTTCTTGTTATAGCCAAAGTGCGAGAACCGGGGAAGTAATGCGTCTTCCAAGTCCTTATATCTCTCCAGTATGTCCA
>OMCM01000492.1_pt1 | contig 27935 bp, 27 predicted proteins | sample 1645021 | NCBI WGS metagenome assembly OMCM01 (sample SAMEA103958142, study PRJEB25191) | human gut metagenome | biome: human-associated habitat [ENVO:00009003]; feature: intestine environment [ENVO:2100002]; material: feces | place: Germany | collected 2013/2015
GCGGGTTTTCATTTTGCTTATTTAGTTCGAAGCGCCACTGGTGGAAGATTCGGTTTTCGGCGAAAGCGTCACATGCGCCGTGTAGCTGCCGGTCGCCCAGCAGGAATCCGCATTGTTAATCGTCACCGTCACCGGCGCTTCCATGCTGCCGCTCGGGTCTGTCACCGTGGAAAGATCCACCGTACAGAAAACGGAATCTCCCGTTAGCTTCGAGATCTGCGCCGCCGTGCCGATAATCTTCAGCGTGAGCGTCTTTGTAGAAAGCTCTGCTTCCATACCCTCCGGCACGTTGATGACGCTGATGTTGCTCGTCAGCACAGACGTTTCCTTGTAACCGTTCAGGTTGAATGTAACGGTCGCGTTTTCCACTCGCGTCACATTTGTCACACCGCTCGGCACCGGGATAGCCACCGTGAACGTGTTGTTTTCCGGCGTAACGTCCAAGAAGTTGATCGGCGTGGAGAGCGTCAGGGTCGTGTACTTTGAGACCGTTTCACCGTCGCCGGCAATTTCAATTTCTGCCGGGTCGATCGTGATGCGGTTCGAGGCAAAGCTGTCCGGAACATTGCGCACATCCGCTTCCAGCTTGACCGTCTGTCGGCTCGTCACCGGAATGGAAACCTCCACCGTGTCGTCGCTCAGCTTCAAATAGAGCTCCGTTGGGTCAAGTACATTGCCGTTCGCGTCGTACAACGTCACTTTGCAGGAAAGCGACTTCGACTGCGTGAGCTCTTCGCTGAACTTATATTCCAACACGGCACGCGCCACCTTGTTCACGCTGCTTTCCGGGCCGGAAACCGTGATAAGCTCCGTAGAAAGCGTGGGCGTAGAAGGCGCATAGTAATTTTCCGCCGTAGTGTACTGAAAATTTGTTTCCAAAGTGAGCTGCGTTTCTTTATATTTATCATACACCACTGTGATCTCGGACGGCGAAACGCTTTCCACCTCGTATTCGGCGAGGGTGTTGCCCTTTTTTGCTGCGCGCAGAGAAAGCGTCGTCTGTTGCAAGCTGCTGCCCGTCAGCATGCTGACGGAAGGATCCAGCGTCCCCGTAACGCCGATGTCCTCACTCGTCACCTTACTTGTGATGAGTGAGTTGCCCGTAATACTCACATCCGTCGCGCTGCTGCTCATACTGAACACGCGCACACCGGCTTCCTGCGCCGTATCGGAAATTTCAACGTTAATCGGCACATTGCGGATTACGGTCGCACGGCTTTCGGAGTTGCTCGCCATCATGGCAAACCAGACGGCCGCCGCGGCAAGGAATGAAAAGATAAGCAAAATTGTGTTATTTTCAAACACACGTAAGCGTTGTTTTACTTCGTTTCTGGGTTTCTTAGACATTTTTGCCATCACTTCTTCACCGTCCTTTTGCTTTTCAGCACGCCGAACTTACGGCGCACGGTGGAAGCTTCTTCCTGCGGAATGAGGTACCCCTCCAAAACATCACGCAGCGTATCGCGCGTAAAGCGGCGCGCCAAAACGCCGTTTACAGCCACGGAGATCTGCCCCGTTTCTTCCGAAACCACCACGACCACGGCATCCGATTCCTCACTGACACCGAGCGCCGCGCGGTGACGCGTGCCGAGCTCTGCAGAGACCGAAGTGTTTTTCGTCAGCGGCAGAATACAGCCCGCCGCATGAATCATGCCGTCGCGAATAATCATGGCGCCGTCATGCAAAGGCGCCTTATTGAAGAAAATATTGCCCACAATCTGGCCGGAAGGCTCGCAGTTAATCTGCGTGCCGGTCTCAATGATGTCGCCAAGCTTCGTTTTGCGCTCGAATACGATAAGCGCGCCCATTTTGAGCTGCTGTAAAATACCCACGCCGTCTACCACGGCGTTGATTGCCTTGCGGATCTGCGCGCGGTCATAGCTGCGGTCACGGCCTGTTACCACAGCCGCAATAGATTGTCCGACGTTGTTGCGGCCCACTTGCTCGAGCGCCTTGCGGATTTCCGGCTGAAACACGATGAGGATCGCGACGAAAGCGAACTGGAAGAAATACGCCAGCACGCGGCTGACCATCACCAGATTAAAATACGAAGAAATAATAAACAGAATGACAAGCAGAAAAAGTCCCTTTACAAGCTGCCCCGCGCGCGTTTCGCGTACAAGCTTGACCACACCGTAGATCAAAAATGCAACGATGATAATATCGACGGCATCTTTAAATTGAAAATTCATGGCAATGCTCACCATCCACTCCCACCAGGAAGCAATGGCTTCAAAAACCTTATTCAAAGCATTCACCTCTTTGCACAGGATTCGGCGGTACATGCACACGGTGCACATCCGCTCCATACGATTTACTTTTTACAAAACCTAAATGCGTACTGTATATAGTTTAACACAAAGAGGTGGGGATGAAAAGGGGGAATTGTACGTTTTTTCCTGTTCTTTTCTGTATTTTTCGATTTTTATTTACACTTTGTTCATTTTTATTTGACTTTTCGCGCCGCACTTTCAGCCCGGAGCAAATAGACCGTGCGAATCAGCTCCGTAATGTCCCTGTCGGTCGTGAACGCACCCGGCGAAACGCGCACCGCGCCGCCGGGCGTTTCACCGTCCGTTCCCATTTTGCGGTGTACGAGCGGCGCACAGTGGAACCCACAGCGCACGGCAATGTTCCGCTTTGCAAGTACCTCGCCCACTTCTTCACTCTGCATGCCGCGCACGTTAAAGCCGAGCACCGGCACAAAGTACATCGTGTCCGGCATTGCGGTGTATAAAACAACATGCGGCATGTTTTTGAATGCCTCGTATACGCGGCGAATGTGGCGCATTTCCCTCTCCCGCAGCATGTATTCACCGTTCGTACGCACAAAATCCATGCCCGCGCCGAGTGCGAGGATGCCCGGCACATTCTGCGTGCCGCTTTCAAGGTACTCCGGCATTTCCCGCGGCTGGTCTAGCTCCAACGCGCGCGTACCCGTGCCGCCCTGTATCAGGCTTTCCAGCTTTTCGCCGTTTTTCGTAATGAGCATACCCGTGCCCATCGGACCGTATAACCCCTTGTGTCCTGCGCAGCAAAGGTAATCGATGCCGTCGCGCTCCGCATGAATGGGAATCACCCCGCCGGACTGCGCCGCGTCCACGCAGATCTCCGCGCCGTATATGTGCGCAAGCGCCGCCAGCCGCTCCACAGGCACGCGAATGCCGAATACATTCGAGGCCTGCGTGCAGACAAACAACCTTGTGTTCTCGCGCATCGCATGACGGAACGCGTCGAGCGTCGCGTCGTTGTCGCCGGGCGTCACGGGCACAACGGTAAACGAAACACCGTGCGCCTCCATGGCTTTCAGCGGCCGCAAAACCGCATTGTGCTCCAAATCAGTCACAAGCACATGGTCGCCACGCTTTAACGAGTGGATAACGATATTCAGCGACTGCGTGCAGCTCGGCTGAAACGAGATGCACTCCGGACCCGCCGCACCGAAAAAACTCGCCGCCTTCTGCCGCACATCGTAGACCGCCTGCGCCGTCTGCAAGCTCATTTTAAACCCGCCGCGACCGGGGTTCGCGCCGAACTGCTCCAGCGCCTGCGCCATTTTGCGGCGCACCGAAAGCGGCTTTGGGTACGTCGTCGCGCTGTTATCGAGATAGATCATTTCTTTTCGCCCCGTTCCGCACGGTAGAACACTTTCACGCCTGCATCCCGCAAAATGCGCTCCGCTTCGTCCGTGCGCTGCGGAACATATACACCATAGCCGCAGCCGCTTTCTCGGGTGCGCGGCAGCCGCTCAATGTAGGCTTTTATCCCTCTTTGAAAAAGCAGATCACGGCTTTTCAGCGCATAGGTCACGCTGCTGACGACAATAAGCCGCTTCCCGCCCGTGTCTCTTTTGTTTTCCATTGCAAGCACCTCCAAGCCTTCAAAACAGTCTCATCAAAACAGAATATGAGACAAGCCGGGAATTGGTGCAAAAAAGAGCCCCGCCGAAGCGAAGCTCTCAAAACAATGCAAATTTATTTCAGCAGGCACACCGCATGCGCTGCAATACCCTCGCCGCGGCCGGTAAAGCCGAGGCCCTCCTCCGTCGTCGCCTTGATGCTCACACAATCGAGGTCGAGGTTGCAGGCGGATGCAATGTTGCGGCGCATCTCATCGATGTACGGGCGCAGCTTCGGACGCTGTGCCAAAATCGTCGCATCGATATTTTCAATTCCAAAGCCCTTGCGGCGTACCGCCGCCACCGCCACTGCGAGCAGCTTTAAGCTGTCCGCACCGGCGTACTGCGGGTCATCATCCGGGAAAAGCACGCCGATGTCCCCGAGCGTCGCCGCGCCGAGCAAAGCATCCGCTATGGCATGCGCGAGCACGTCCGCATCGGAATGCCCCAAAAGGCCCTTTTCATACGGGATATGCACGCCGCCCAAAATGAGCTTTCTGTTTTCTACAAGCTTGTGTACGTCATAACCGTGACCGATCCGCATAGTAACACTCCTTTACTTTTCCGCCGCAAAAGCCTCTGCCACAAGCAGATCCTCCGGCGTTGTGATCTTGATGTTTTTGTAATCGCCCGGGGTCAAATATACCTTGCCGCCCGCCGCTTCAATGAGCTGACAATCGTCCGTATATTGCTTTCCGGCGTTTTTCGCAAGGCACAGCGCTTCTTTATACAAAGAAAGGCGGAATACCTGCGGCGTCTGAATGGCACGCAAAGTGCTTCTCTCCGGCGTAGCGCACACCGTGCCGTCCGCCGCAGCAACCTTGATGGTGTCTTTCACCGGCACCGCCAGCGTCGCCGCGCCGTATTTTTCCGCGTCCGCGCACACGGTTTCGATTTCCTCCGGCGTGATAAACGGTCGCGCCGCATCGTGCACGGCGATATACTCTGCGTCACCGCAAAGCGCCGCACCGTTTGAAACGGAATCCTGCCGCTCCTTGCCGCCCTCGGTAATCGTGAGCGGCTTTGTGACGAACGCCGACGCTTTTTGGATTGCATCGAAATCGCACGCACGCGCCACAATAACGATCTTTGAGATGCACGCGGCATGCTCAAATGCGCGCAGTGTACGGCTCAAAACCGGCTCGCCGCCGATCTCCATCATCGTTTTCGAAGCGCCACCGCTTTTCATACGTGCAGAGCTGCCCGCCGCCACCAAAATTGCCGCCGTTTTCATCACGTTTCCCACCTTATTTTTCAAGTATTCAAATGCGTTTGCCTAAAACGCGCCTAAAATATAAATACAGTATACCGCGATGTTTACCGCGGGTCAAGGCAAGATAATTTTCTCTTTCGACGTTTTTTATCAAAAAAGCATTGAATTCCCGCCGTCACCTATGTTAGAATAAGCTTGTATGTAAAGATTAAGTAAGAAAAAAGAAAAAATTTGAAAAGCGAGCGTTTTGCGCACACAAAGGAGCTGCAACCACAAATGGACATTTTCTCCGTTATTACACTCTTTGGCGGACTTGCGTTCTTCCTCTACGGCATGCATTTGCTTTCCTCCAGCCTTGAAAAAATGGTCGGCGGCAAGCTCGAACGTATTTTGCGTTCCATGACCTCAAACCGCTTCAAGGCCCTTTTGCTCGGCATGGGCATCACCATTGCGATCCAGTCCTCCTCTGCTATGACGGTCATGCTGGTCGGCCTCGTCAACTCCGGCATCATGGAGCTTGGGCAAACCATCGGCGTCATCATGGGCTCAAACATCGGTACCACCGTCACTGCGTGGATCTTAAGCCTTTCCGGCATCACGAGCGACAACGTTTTCGTACAGCTTTTAAAGCCGGAGAGCTTTTCGCCCATCGTGGCGCTCATCGGCATCATTCTCATCATGTTCACCAAGAGCAGCAAGAAAAAGGACATCGGCTCCGTATGTGTCGGCTTCGCCATTTTGATGACCGGCATGACCATGATGAGCGGTGCGGTAAAACCGCTTGCGGATTTGCCGCAGTTTAAAGAGGTCTTAACGATTCTCGATAACCCCATCATCGCCATTTTAGTCGGCGCAGGCATCACAGCACTCATCCAGAGCTCCGCTGCTTCGCTCGGCATTCTGCAGTCTCTCGCCATGACGGGCAGCATTTCGTTCAGCATGGCGCTGCCGGTCATTATGGGCCAGAACATCGGTACATGTATCACGGCGCTGCTTTCCTCCATCGGCACCACAAAAAGCGCAAAGCGCGTGACCGCCGTGCATATCTACTTTAACGTGCTCGGCACCGTCATCTGTCTTTCCGGCTTTTATATTGCAAACAGCATTTTCCATTTCACATTCACCGACCAGCCGATCTCCTCGTTTATGATCGCGGTCGTGCATTCCGCATTCAACCTCATCACCACGTTCATTCTGCTGCCCTTCTGCAATCAGCTTGAAAAGCTCGCCGTTATCACCGTGCGTGATAAGCGCCTGAAGCCCGGCAAGCAGGACCCGCACGCGGTTTTGCTCGATGAGCGTCTGCTGCTCTCTCCGTCCTTCGCGATTGCGGAGTGCCGCAATGCCACCACAAAAATGGCAGACCTTGTGCGCGACACCATTTTGGATGCCATCGGTCTGCTCTCGCATTTTGATTCCGCCACAGCAGAAAAAATCGAGAAAAACGAAGAAACCATCGACCAGTACGAAGATAAGCTCGGTTCTTACCTCGTCAAAATTTCCAGTAAAAACCTCTCCACGTCCGACAGCAACGATGTTTCGCAGCTGTTGCATACCATCGGCGATTTCGAGCGTATCGGCGACCACGCGGTGAATCTCCTGCGCGTTGCACGCGAGATTCATGATAAAGATCTGAAATTCTCCGAAAAGGCCCAGCAGGAGCTTGAGGTCTTCACAGGTGCCATCATCGAGATTTTGAACATCACGACAGACGCGTTCGTCGAGAACAACTTACAGCTTTCCTACGAAGTAGAGCCGCTCGAACAGGTCATCGATTCATTGAAAGTTGAACTGAAAAACCGCCACATCCGCCGCTTACAGGAAGGCAAGTGCACCATTGAGCTCGGCTTCGTGCTCTCAGACATCCTCAACAATTTCGAGCGCGTTTCCGATCACTGCTCTAACATTGCGGTATGCCTGATCCAGATCAAGGATTCCACCATGGACACACACGGTTACTTAAACGAGATCAAAACCTCCGGCGACCCGCGCTTCACCGGCTATTACAACCGCTTCACAAGCAAGTATACACTACCGGAAAGCCGCCACAAAAAGGCCCCGCAGGAAGTACCTGTAAAAAGCTAACCGAGCTATTTAAAGCCGCATAGAATTTAAGCCCTCCGTATTTGTTTGCGGAGGGCTTTTCTCATTTCTTCTGTGCCTCGTATTTGCGCTTTGTCGCCATACCGCCGCGGATATGTCGCTGGGCTTTATTCACCGCCAGTACGCTGCTCACCTCTTTGTAAAGCCCCATATCCACGCTGCGCAGCCGCTCGGCAACGTCCTTATGTACGGTGGATTTACTCACGCCGAACTGCTTTGCGGCACGGCGCACAGTAGCTTTGTTCTCTACGATATACTCCCCCAGCATGGCGGCTCTGTCCTCAACATTCTGCTTCATCGTAACACACCCTTGTCTGTGATACTTGTGCTGCATTATATGTTGAGCTTTTCTCTAATTATACCTCTTTTTGTTTTGAAAAAGAATTTAAACGCTCATCAACACATGGAATCAATTGTTATTGCTCTACCATGCATCCCGATATTCATTCATCATGATCCGCTTTTTCCTTGAGATACCCTATGAAACCAGAACCACTTGCCCAGCAGGCAGGTCTTTTATAGTTATCGGGACTCCTGCATATCAATTAGAATGGATTTCTTTTTGCGTGTGCCGTACCATTAAACAAAATATCATCAGAGAGTTCCACCACCATATGCAAGTCGCTGGGAGATTCGACTTTTTTGCCTAAAACCACTACATTGTCAAAATAGATATTTCGGGGGCGACTCATTTCCGTATGCATCTCAAAACCGCGAATAATAGAAACAGGGAAATTACCATTCAGAATTTCCACGTTACGGAAATATATATTTTCGACACTTCCGCGTTTTCGATCCAATGAGTACTTGGAATCCAATACCTTGATGTCGACAAACTTTTCCTGAGCATCTTCAACGCGGATATCTTCATACACAATGTCATGAATGTGAGCGCGATCTGCATTGTGGATGGTCAGCACGCCGCCAGACTGATTACCCTCATACTCGCAATGAACGATGTCCAGATCTCGGAATGTGATGTCGCTAATCTCATCGCAGCGCACTTCATATCCGATTTCCACGGCGTTACCGGGCTCTGCATTCCACAAAACGCAGTGTTCTACCAGAATATTCTTCACATCCCTATTGGCAGCAGGGTCGGGATAACTTGCAGCTTTGATGCACACGCAGTCATCCGAAGCGCGAATAAAGGAATTACGCATGGTTACGTCTTCGCAGCCTACAATATCGATGCCGTCACCCGTGCAAACTCGAGACATGATGTTTACATCCTCAATCTCCACATTCCGGCAAGCGCCAGGAACCAGGTGCCACGAACCACCGTCCACCATGGTGATGCCTTGAATCTTCACATCATCGCAAAACACCATCCGAATCATTGGTCTGCCGCCACCGTTTTCTTCTTTCGGATGCCATACACAACCATTCAGAATGCCGTTTCCTAAAATTCTCATGCCGTGGGCGAAAAAAGCATTCACGCAACCACAGACAACGCTGCCCTCTTCCAAGAAAACCGTTTCTTCCGCTTTGACCTCTAACGTGCCAACATTGTAGACTTTCCCACTCTCAAAAAGATGATCCACTTTTTCGGGCTTCGGGACACGCTTTGTGCACAAGATGAAGAGCGGTGTCTTCAAATTGCCATCTAACTCCAAGGTGACCTTACTGGGCTTTTCCAGCTGGAAGCTCAACTCTCGGCCGGAAATCTGAGCCTGAACATTGGTCTTGGCCGGACGGAAAACCGCCTTTTGGAAATCTTTGGATACTTTTACCTGAAAACTTAGCGGAGAATCGTCGTCCACAACCGGAATTACGTAATCAAAACTATCCGTGTGGTAAACCGTCAGCTCCTTTCCGCCGCAAAGCACAGTGTACAAAGGAGATTTTTCCAGTTCCTCAACTTTATACAACGGCTCCGTAATTCTTGCAGGATTGGGATTGTAACGCACAGCCACTTTTACTCCTCCTTAAAATAATGGTTTTTCCTTTATGGAAGTGATTATAGAATATCATGTCTGAAGAATATTGAAAACAAACAATTTTTTCTTTTATTCCTACAAAATTAAGCTTTTGACAAATTTTATTAGTGAAAACATAAAGAATCAGCCTGTATTTATGCCGGAATTACATCATTCACGATAAGAAAGTGTAAAAGCATCATGTGGCAGTCGGTATACAGGAGCTTCAGCATAAGTTTAGGCTACAATATCTTGCGCCGCAAACTCGGAGCCAACTGTACAGTTTTACCGATATAAAGAGTCGCTTACAATAAGGAGGTAATCGAGAAAATCCACTGCCTCCGCACCGCAGATATTTCATTCATATTATATCAATTTTTCAAACATTTGTCGAGTATATTTTATCTTATTTTCTAATTTCACTTCATTGCCATACTCTATTAAAGGTTTTATAGTATAGCAAACGGCCATCTGCATCACTGAACACAGCTTTGTATTGTTTTCGGATATATTCTTTTTCGCGATTATCCCACAAGATCGGCACCGATGTGATGTCAATACCGCACATTATAACGTTGAGCTTTTACACAATTATGCCTGTTTTTCAATATAGCAAGACCCCCGATCTGCATTGCTGCAAATCGGGGGTCTCTTTATTTCAGCGGTTTACGCCGCTTTTGTACGGTTCAGTACAGACGGAAAATTCCTTGCGGAATTATTCCTCCTCAGAAGCCATGTGTGCGAACTTCTCGTACTTCTCTTCTGCGTACTTCTCAGCCTTCTCGAAGAGCTGCTCGGCTCTCTGCGGGAATGCACGGGTAAGGCTGTTGTAACGAACCTCGCCCATGATGAAGTCACGGTAAGAAGCAGACGGCTTCTTGCTGTCGAGCTGGAACGGGTTCTCACCGTTGTCAGCACGGCGCGGGTCGAAGCGGAAGGTATGCCAGTAGCCTGCTGCAACTGCCTTCTTCTCTTCGTTCATGGAAACGCCCATGCCGCCCTTGATGCCGTGGTTGATGCACGGTGCGTAAGCGATAACGATGGACGGGCCATGATAGCTCTCAGCCTCATGCATAGCCTTCAGGCACTGGTTCATGTCGGCGCCCATAGCGACCTGCGCAACATAAACATAGCCGTAGCTCATCATGATGGAAGCCAGATCCTTCTTCTTCACAGACTTACCTGCAGCCGCGAACTGTGCAACAGAACCGACCGGAGTAGACTTGGAAGCCTGTCCGCCTGTGTTGGAGTAAACCTCGGTATCGAAGACCAGAATGTTGATATCTTCACCGGAAGCCAGAGCATGGTCAACGCCACCGAAGCCGATGTCGTATGCCCAGCCGTCGCCGCCGAAGATCCACATGGACTTCTTAGCGAGATAATCCTTATCCTTCAGAATCTCGGCTGCCTTCTCGGAGGAGGAAGCCTCAAGAGCCGTGATGTAAGCCTCAGCCGCCGGACCGTTTTCGGCGCGGTCAGCCATGGTCTCAACCCACTTCTCAGCTGCTGCCTTCAGCTCTTCGCTTGTGCCTTCTTCTGCAACGAGCTCCTTCGTGAGCTGCTCCAGACGGCCGCGAATTGCGTTCTGTGCAAGCGTCATGCCAAGGCCGAACTCAGCGTTGTCTTCAAACAGGGAGTTCTGCCATGCCGGGCCGTGACCCTGCTTGTTGACGGTGTACGGCGTTGCCGGTGCGGAACCGCCCCAGATGGAGGAGCAGCCGGTAGCATTTGCAATGTACATCTTGTCGCCGAACAGCTGGGTAACGAGCTTAGCGTACGGAGTTTCACCGCAGCCACCGCATGCGCCGGAGAACTCGAGGAGCGGCTGCTTGAACTGGCTGCCCTTGACCGTGGTGTCCTTGAACTTAGCAAGAACTTCCGGCTTCGGATCCAGCTTAACGCCGTAATCGAATACTTCCTGACCCGGGCGCTCGTTGTCGATCGGGGACATTGCGAGAGCCTTGTTGCCCTTCATGCCCGGGCAAACCTGTACGCAAGAGCCGCAGCCCGTGCAGTCCAGGGTGGAAATCGTCATGACAAAGTTCATGCCCGGCATACCGGTCATGGCCTTGCTCTTCACAGCAGCCGGAGCCGCTGCGAGCTCTGCATCTGTCATCGGCACCGGACGGATAACCGCGTGCGGGCAGACCATAGAGCAGAAGTTGCACTGGATGCAGTTTTCCGGGATCCAGGTCGGAACGTCAACTGCAACGCCGCGCTTCTCGTAAGCAGCAGTGCCCTGCGGGGAGGTGCCGTCTGCATACTTTTCAAAAGTGGAAACCGGCAGATCCTTACCGTGGAAGGTGTTAACCGGGATAACCACGTTGTTTACATAGTCCACGAGCTCCGGACGGTCGCCGGTTGCAACGTGCTTCGTGGAATCGTCCACAGCGTCCTTCCAGGAAGCCGGAACATCAATCTTCACGTAGCCGTTAGCGCCGCGTTCAATAGCGTCATGGTTCATCTTAACGATGGCGTCACCCTTCTTGGAGTAGGACTTCGTAGCCGCATCCTTCATGTAGCGGATTGCGTCTTCCTCCGGGATGATCTTCGCGATGGAGAAGAATGCGGACTGGAGAACCGTATTGATTCTGGTGCCAAGACCGATCTCCTTGCCGATCTTGAAGCCGTCGATCGTGTAGAAGTTGATATCGTTATCAGCAATGTATTTCTTAACCTTGCCCGGGAGCTTCTCGTCAAGCTCTTCCGGCGTCCACTGGCAGTTCAGCAGGAAGCTGCCGCCCTTCTTCAGGTCTTCGACCATGTCATAGGTGCCGAGGTAAGCCGGGTTGTGACATGCAACAAAGTCAGCCTGGGAGATGTAATAGGTGGACTTGATCGGCGTATGACCGAAACGCAGGTGGGACATCGTCAGACCGCCGGACTTCTTGGAGTCGTAGTCAAAGTAACCCTGTGCGTACATATCGGTGTGGTCGCCGATGATCTTGATGGAGTTCTTGTTTGCGCCGACGGTACCGTCAGAACCGAGGCCCCAGAACTTGCAGGACTTTGTGCCTGCCGGTGCGGTATCCGGGTGCTCGTTTGCTTCGAGGGACAGGTGCGTAACATCGTCCACGATGCCGATGGTGAACTTCTTCTTCGCATCGTCGCCCTTTTCCATGTTGCGGTATACAGCGATGATGTCAGCCGGCTTCGTATCCTTGGAGCCGAGGCCGTAACGACCGGTGAGAACCTTAGCACAGCCGAACTGCGTGCCGTTGATAGCAGCCAGAACGTCAAGGTACAGCGGCTCGCCGATGGAGCCCGGCTCCTTCGTTCTGTCGAGCACGGAGATCGTCTTAACGGTTTCCGGAAGCACGTCAAGCAGGTACTTTGCAACGAACGGTCTGTAAAGGTGAACCTTAACAAGGCCAACCTTCTCGCCAGCTGCTACGAGGTAATCGATCACTTCTTCGATGGTCTCACAGACAGAGCCCATAGCGATGATGACCTTCTCCGCATCCGGAGCGCCATAGTAGTTGAAGGGCTTGTAATCGGTACCGATCTTCTCGTTGACCTTGTTCATGTAATCGACAACGGTCTCCGGAATCGCATCGTAGTACTTGTTGCAAGCCTCACGAGCCTGGAAGAAGATATCGCCGTTCTGTGCCTGGCCGCGGAGAACCGGGTGCTCAGGATTCAGAGCGTGTCTTCTGAACTCGTTTACGGCATCCCAATCGAGCATCTCGCCGAGATCCTTGTAGTCCCATACTTCGATCTTCTGAATCTCATGAGAGGTACGGAAGCCGTCGAAGAAGTGCAGGAACGGAACCTTGCCGTGGATAGCGGAAAGGTGAGCCACAGCGCCGAGGTCCATAACTTCCTGCGGGCTGTTGGAGCACAGCATTGCATAACCGGTCTGGCGGCATGCATAGACGTCGGAATGGTCACCGAAGATGTTCAGAGCGTGGGTAGCAACGCAGCGAGCGGAAACGTGGATAACGCTCGGCAGCAGCTCGCCGGCCATCTTGTACATGTTCGGGATCATCAGGAGCAGGCCCTGAGAAGCGGTGTAGGTGGTGGTAAGAGCACCAGCCGCCAGAGAACCGCACCAGCAGCGCCGGCCTCAGACTGCATCTCCGTTACGCGTACTTCACGGCCGAAAAGATTCTTTCTGCCGGCAGCAGCATACTTATCGGTCTCATCAGCCATAACGGAAGACGGCGTGATCGGATAGATCGCAGCAACGTCGGTAAACGCATAAGAAACATGCGCGGCGGCGTTGTTGCCATCCATGGTCTTCATTTTTCTTGCCATTTAACTAATTCCTCCTTTAAGGATTATCAATGGATTTACCTGACGGCGCAGTACCCCGTTCACCGCCCTGCCGTTTGCAGAACTCTCCCGTAAGCACCTGTCGTCGTTCAAAACAAATTTTATCATTTTTTCGCCTATATGTAAAGGAAAAAACGAGGATTTTTTGAAATTTCTTCTGAATTAACAGAGATTTTCGGCATTTTTTATTTTTCTCCGCTTCGCCTTTCGCCCTTTTCGTCGTTCTCCCTCCGCTTTGTCCGGGATTCGGCGCGCCTCCAGCATAAAATATTGACAACAGCGTTTTTTTGCGGTAAAATTTTAATAATTATATATCGGTGAGCAGTTAGTTTTAGCTAAACATCACGTGACGCTTTTGAAAAGAAAACTCGCTTTTTCATATTGCGTTTTTCTTTGACTTTTGCGGAAAGCGACTTAGGGTGCTTTCCTAAGAACTCGCAAACTTTATTCTCCCGCCTTCACGAAAGCACATTCAAAACCATTTCACTGCTCCCAAACTTTCAGAAAGGATGCTTTTTTCACTATGAACGACGACCCTTACGGCAATTTACTGCCGTCCTCGTCCGTCTTACCCCTCCCCCTCGCCCTGTTGCTGTTTCTGCTCTTTTTCGTGCTTGGCGCGCTTTTCGCCATGTGCGAATCCGCTGCGGAAACGGCTAACGAATCCCGCATCAAAAAAGATGCGGAGTCCGGCGAACCGCGCGCCAAAAAGCTGCTCGAGTATCTCGAACGCAGCGCAGGCATCATTTCGCCCCTGCAATCGGGCATGATGCTCATGGGCTCCTTTGCTCTTGCGGTTGCGGTCACCGGCTTTGCGCCGCACCTTTACAACGTATTCATCCGCGCCGCGCTCCCCACGGCTGCCGCTGCCGTGCTTTCGGCACTGCTTTGCACATTGCTGTGCGCAGGTCTTTATCTAACGGCAGCAGACCTCGCTCCGAAAAAATTCGTAGCGCACAAGGCTGCACACGGCATGCAGCATACATACAAACTCTGCCCCATGCTGTGCGCCCTCAGCGCCGTCATGCACCCGTTTGTCCTCTTGTGCAACCTCATTTCGGACGGTCTCATGCGTCTTTTGGGCAACGACCCCAAAGCGCTTGATGAAACCGTCACCGAAGAAGAAATCCTCCACATGGTCGGCGAAGGCGAGGAAAAAGGTGTTATCGAAGAAAATGAGCGCGACATGATCACGAACATTTTCGATTTCAACGACACCACCGTCACCGAGATCATGACACACCGCACGGACATCTGCGCCATCGATGAGGAGAGCACCATTGCTCAAGCCGCCGTACTTGCGGTGGAAAACGGCTTCTCCCGTCTCCCTGTCTACCGCGAAGACATCGATACCATCGTCGGCATCTGCTATGTTAAGGATTTTCTGCCCTACGTCAACCAGCCCGTACCGGATTTCATCCATTTAAAAGACATGGTTCGCCCGGCGTATTTCATTCCGGAAACGAAAAAGTGCAGCCAGCTCTTTAAAGAACTCAAGGAGCGCCGCCTGCAGATCGCCATCATCGTCGATGAATACGGCGGCACGGCGGGTCTCGTCACACTCGAAGACCTCATGGAGTCCATTTTCGGCAACATTCAGGACGAATACGACAACGAGCAGGAAGAGATCTTCCGTGTCAGCGAAAACGAGTTCACCGTGGACGGCACCACCTCCATCGACGAGATTTCCGACCTTACCGACACTGAACTGCCGGAGGGCGATTACGATACCATCGCCGGCCTTGTCACCGACCTTTTAGGCCGCATTCCAAAAGAAAACGAGCACCCCAGCGTACAGGTCTGCGGGCTCACCATCACCGTACTTGAAATTGAAGACCAGCGTCTTTCCCGCCTGCTGATCGTGAAAAATGACCCCCGGAGAACCCCCGAAGAAGAAACACACGAAGACTGATGTTTTTTGAAAGGAGCGTCCCTATGACATTTTCCGAAGCATTCTACGGCACGTACAAACTCGACAAAAAAGACGGCAAACCGCACTTAAAGGAGCGTATTTTTGCCCCGGTGGACGGCTTTTGGAGCGGCGTCATGATCTTTGGCGGTGTGGTCGGCACGATCATTCTGCTCTTGACCTTTGCCGCACACGTGCAGGTCGCCCTCGGCACCTTCGCGCACCCGGCCGAAAACGGCGCGCTCACGCCCGATGCACAGTATACGCTGTGGGGCGTGCTCGTCGCGTTCATCTTTGCGTTTTTCGTGCTCGCCATTCCGCGCTGGTTCCTCTGCCGCGGCACCATGCAGTTCAGCTTCATCGGCGCATTTCTCATCCTGCTCGCGGCGCAGCTCATCTCCGCGTTCAGCCTGAATAACACGACACCCGATGTCGGCAATGTGCTGTGGGTCATCGTAACGGGCCTTCTGCTCGTGTTCCTCATCACATGCGCCGTGTGCACCGTTTCGGCGGGCCTAACCGCGCTCGTGAACTACTTCATCGCGAAGTACCGTATGGCGCACGCAAAGCCTGTCACCACATAAATGCATGATGACCATAACCTGACTTTTTCACAGATCGGCAGATACAGAAAGCCGTGCTGTCGCCCTAATAAGAGGGGGTAACAGCACGGCTTATTTTTTCAGTTCTCAAACCTTTTCTTCATATCCTAACAGACGCCAAGAAAATCTCATAGGCATCGTTAAAAGAGTCATACGGCGTAGGGTTGCCGCCGTTTGTGCTCTTGCACTGGTTGTCGGAGTATTCCTCGCCCACAGCCAAAAGCTCGCCGGGGTAAAGCTCCACGCCCGATTCCCGCGCCAGCGCGCAAAACGAGAGAATCGGCTCCTTGTTTTCGCGCGTTTTAAGCAGAGCTTTGCGCAAAGTCTCGTCCTTTTTTGCAAGTTCCGTCAACCTTTCGAGCTTTTCAAATGTGTTCATAAGCGCCCCTCGCTTCACCAAATGGATAAATTCAGTTTAGCAAAGTTCGGGGTCGTTGTCAAACGCTGTTTTCAGGCAATCGGAAAGCCGCTCCGTCTCCACTTGCGCAGCGTCTTTCGTGCACAAGTTTTCCGCGACCATCGCGTCTCCCACAGCACAGAAATAGCGGTATAAGCTCTCGGTCATCGAAGCCTCGCGGCTCATTGCGTGTCGGCGCATAATGGCCTTATCCGCCTGCACAAAATACCAAAAGGACTCCGGCACGCCGCTTTCCCTCTCACAGCAGACAGATCGCCACACTTCCGCCGTGTCTTTTCTGCCCGTCAGTGCGTTTAAAAACGCCGCTTCCGCTTCTGTGATCGTCTTGCGCGCCGAAACACGCGCCGCAAACGAAGCCGTATCCTTTAAAAGCTGTTTTCGCAGGTCACACCCTGGCTTTTCGTCGCCATCGAGCAGCCTTTCTTCAATGAGATCACAGCAGTTATATAGCTGCTTTAATATCTCCTTTGCGTTCAAAATCATAATTACTCTCCCCGCCTATCAAGCGCTTTACCTTGCATTTTTACATTATAGTCTATTTAACGACCATAGTCAAGAACAGAGCGATTGCATAAGATAAAGGTACATAGATATTTTATGCAGGGAAAGCGAGGGGAAGCTATGGTCGTGTACACGCCCTTTTGGAACACGCTGCGCAGCTCGGGAGAATCCACCTATACGCTCATCAAAAATCATCACATCTCCAGCTCCACCATCGATAAGCTGCGTCATAATAAGCCGCTCAACACCACCACAGTCAACGACCTCTGCCGCATCTTAAGCTGCAAAGTGGAAGACATCCTCCTCTACATTCCCAGCGATGACGACCAGATCTTATAAAGCAAACCCCGGGTATACCAAGCCATAAGAACAGTCAATATATCCCGAGATCCTATTTTACGCAAAAGTGCTCCCGGTCACGCGACCGGGAGCATTTTTTATGCTTTAATATGCGATTTTCAGAAGCAACTCTTACTTGGAAGCCTCTTCAACAGCAACAGCGCAAGCAACGGTTGCACCGACCATCGGGTTGTTGCCCATGCCGATGAGACCCATCATCTCAACGTGTGCCGGAACAGAGGAGGAACCTGCGAACTGTGCATCGGAGTGCATACGGCCCATGGTATCGGTCATGCCGTAAGAGGAAGGACCGGCAGCCATGTTATCCGGATGCAGCGTACGGCCTGTGCCGCCGCCGGAAGCAACGGAGAAGTACTTCACGCCGTTCTCATTGCACCACTTCTTGTAGGTACCTGCAACCGGGTGCTGGAATCTGGTCGGGTTCGTGGAGTTGCCGGTGATGGAAACGCCGACGTTCTCGAGCTTCATGATTGCAACGCCTTCCGGAACGTTATCTGCGCCGTAGCACTTAACGTCCGCACGCGGGCCGTTGGAATAAGCCTTTTCGCTGACAACCTTAACTTCTTCTGTGTACGGATCGAACTCGGTCTCAACATACGTAAAGCCGTTGATTCTGGAGATGATGAACGCAGCGTCCTTGCCGAGACCGTTGAGGATAACGCGCAGCGGCTTCGTTCTGACCTTGTTTGCGTTCAGAGCGATCTTGATAGCACCCTCAGCAGCCGCGAAGGACTCGTGGCCAGCGAGGAATGCGAAGCACTCGGTCTCCTCGGAAAGGAGCATTTTGCCCAGATTGCCGTGGCCGAGGCCGACCTTACGGTTTTCAGCAACAGAGCCCGGGATGCAGAATGCCTGCAAGCCGATGCCAATAGCGGCAGCAGCGTCAGCAGCCTTCGTGCAGCCCATCTTGATAGCAATCGCGCAGCCTACGGTGTAAGCCCACTTTGCGTTCTCAAAGCAGATCGGCTGTGTTTCCTGTACGATGGTGTACGGGTCGATGCCCTTCTCTTCGCAGATGGTCTTGCACTCATCAATGGAATTGATGCCGTATTCTTTCAGGACGGAGAGGATTTTCGCCTCACGTCTCTCATAACCTTCAAATGTAGCCATTTCTCGTGCCCTCCTTATTCCTTGCGCGGGTCGATGTACTTAACGGCCTCATTGAATCTGCCGTATGTACCCATAGACTTCTTGTACGCCTCGTTCGGCTCCATGCCGGCCTTGATGAAGTCGGTCATCTTGCCGAGGGAAACGAACTCGTAGCCGATAACCTGGTCGTCAGCGTCGAGTGCCATTCTGGTGCAGTAGCCTTCGGTCATCTCAAGATAACGAACGCCCTTTGCCTTTGTGCCGTACATGGTACCGACCATGGAGCGTGCGCCCTTACCAAGGTCTTCCATGCCTGCGCCGATAACAAGACCGCCCTCGGAGAAAGCAGACTGGGAACGGCCATAAACGATCTGGAGGAACAGCTCGCGCATAGCGGTGTTAATCGCATCACATACAAGGTCCGTGTTCAGAGCTTCCATAACGGTCTTGCCCGGGAGGATTTCTGCTGCCATTGCAGCGGAGTGCGTCATGCCGGAGCAGCCGACGGTCTCAACGAGCGCTTCCTCAATGATGCCGTCCTTAACGTTCAGGGAGAGCTTGCAAGCGCCCTGCTGCGGTGCACACCAGCCTACACCGTGGGTGTAACCGGAAATGTCCTTAACTTCCTTTGCCTGTACCCACTTGCCCTCTTCCGGGATGGGAGCCGGACCGTGCTTCGGGCCCTTGGCTACAATACACATCTCTTCCACTTCTTTGGAATAATTCATAAGTGGTACTCCTTTCGGTTCCAGTTTTATTTGGCAGACTTCGCGCAGAAGAGAGCCGCAGCGAAAAAGCGCCGCCCGCATCCCGCAAAAAGCCATTTTACTGATTTTCTTCATTATAGCTTTTTTTCATGCGTTTCGCAAGGGGCAAAACACACATTTCGCGAAAAAAGCGCACAATATACGCAAAAAGGAGCGCCGCAGCGCCCCTTTTGTATCTTATTTCGGTTTGAAATTACTTCCAAAGCGGGTCGGGATATGTGCCGTTTTGCATCATCTCGGCAAGCGCCGCCATCACGACGGGCTTATCGGCCTTATACGTCACGCCGAACCACTTGTCCGCCGATTTTAAAACCGTCACGTCTGCCTTGCCGTCGCGAATCTGGTCGTTGACGACAAACGGCAGGAAGTATTCCGCTTTCAGCGGGTTCTTCGGCACATCGTTCTCGAGGAACGAGACGAAATCCTTCTTCAATGCGTCCACAAAGTCCGGCGTAAAGCCCCACAGGTTCATGGAGACGGTCGTGTCTTCATCGAGCGCGTGCCACGTTGCGCCGTCGTCCTCGGTGTAAGCCGGGCCGTCCTCGCGCTTTTCAATGTGCGTGCGCTCCACGATGGTATCCAACACGCCGTCTTTCTCCACGCATACGCCGCGTGCCACATGGCCGTTTTCGGTCAGCGTGTTTTTCAGATGATAGCCCACCATCGCCCAATGTGCCTTTTCACCGTCTTCCTTCACGTTCCGGAGGAACGCGCCGATTTTCTTAAACGCCTCGCCGCCGTAGAAATCGTCCGCGTTGATGACGACAAACGGCGCATCAATGTGGTCGCGTGCCGCCAAAACGGCGTGGCCCGTGCCCCACGGTTTCTCGCGGCCTTCCGGCACCGTAAAGCCCTCCGGCAGGTCATCCAACTTTTGGAAAACATACTCGACCTGCACGTACTTCGATACGCGGTCGCCGATGACCTCTTTAAAGTCCTCAAAAAGCTGCTCCTTGATGATGAAGATTACCTTGGAAAAGCCCGCCTGCACGGCATCAAAAACAGAAAAATCCATGATAATCTCGCCGTTTTTGCCAACGGGATCGATCTGCTTCAGGCCGCCGTAACGGCTGCCCATACCGGCCGCCATAACGACTAAAATCGGTTTTTTCATAGCTAAATTGTCCTTTCTCGTCTGCGGCATCACACCGCCATATGTACAGGTTCGGTCACGCGGCCGTCAGGGGTCAGTTTTCATCCTCGTAAATAAATTCGTGGATATGCTGTGCCGCAACATCGGTGTCATACGTCCACATCCAACCGCCGCCCTCGCAGTAATCGGAGGCATAGCCCTCCACATCACTCGGGATGGAAAGGCGCTCAATGTCAAAGCCCGTCAGCGCAATCTGCGCCAGACCGATCATCTTATCAAACGTCAAAGAAGTCTCGCAAAGCGGCGCAAGCTGTTGAATGATGCTCGGGTATTCAAGCTTGGAAATAGAACTTGCCTTGCTCAAAAGCGCAGAAAGCACTTCCTGCTGGCGTTCCACACGGCCGTTATCGTTGTCGATGGCACGAATACGCCCGTAAGCCACAGCTTCGTCGCCGTTCAAGAGCACGCCCTCGCCCGCCGAAAGCGGCGCGTATGTAGAAACATCGCCTGCCATTGATTCAGGGGATTCCGCCGCCAGCGCGTACATATTTTTGTTGATCTCACCAACTTCATCTTCCGTCAAATCAATATTTACACCGCCGAACGCATCCACAATCTTCGCCATGGCGGAGAAATTCACGGTCACGTAGTCCTGAATATCGAGACCGAAGTTCTGGTTGATCGCACGGATGGCCTGCTCCGGGCCACCGTACATATAGGCATGGTTCAGCTTATCATAGCCGGAATCATACGGGCTGCCGTCGCCCATATACACGCGCACATCACGCATGATGGACGTCAGCTTAACCTTGTGGTGCACGTTATCGATCGACATCACCATAATGGCGTCGCTGCGCCCGGCAAAGGTACCGCCGTCATAATCGCGGGCATCCACACCGAACAGCGCAATATTCGTAATGCCCGCTTCCGATTTTGTTTCTTCGGAAATACCGAGCTCCGTCTTGTCTTTCGTGATGGTCGTCGTCTTCAGGTCGCCCAAAAGCACCGTGGAAGCGTAGATCATCACGCCGCCCACCAACACCAAAATAACGCAGATGAAGCTCAAAAAGACCTTAAGGCCCGTCCGTTTTTTCTTTTTTTGATTTTTCTTATACGCCTGCTTTGAGGAGTAACTGGAAATATCCTGAAACTCATCGCGGCGTTGTTTTCTTTTCGCCATAAAAGCCTCCGTCTCGGCCAAAGGCCGGATGTCTTTATCTTATCAATTATATTCCCATAACCTCGTTTCGTCAATTTACTTTTTCTTACGAAAAACGACCAGTTTGCTTAAAATATAATTTGCAAGGATCACAAAAATGTTCGCGACGAGCTTCACAATCTTATCATTCACGTGCAGCAGATCCACACCGATGAACATCATGCCCATTTCCATAAAGCCGGACGCAATACGGCTCGCAAAAAATTTCGCCGCCTCCGTCAAAATCGGCACAAAGCCGTGCGCGCGGCTCTCAAACACCCAGTTGCGGTTCGTCACATACGCAAAGGTAACTGAAAGCACCCACGAAAGCGCTGTCGATACCATGTACGGGATGTGCAGAAAATCCGTAAAGATCCAGTAAGAAGCGTAGCTCACGACCGTCGTAAGCACGCCGAACACCACGTACAAAACCAGCTCTTTGTATTTTATAAGCAGTTCTTTGATTTTTCCCATATTTTTTATCCTTTATGTTTCGGGCAAAGCGCCCTCTTCTTTCTTATGATAAATATTCTTCCACACCGTGCGCCGCCACCGCGCCGTCCGCAGCCGCCGTCACGATTTGCCGCAGCGTCTTTTTACGACAGTCCGGCACATTGCCCACCGCCACAAACACGCCGTTCACCTCAATCTCGCACACCTCGTCCGTCTTTACATTGCGCAGACGCAGCCCGCCGACTTTTCCGTCTTTTTCGAGGATCTCATCCGTCACCGTATCGAAAACGATCTCGATATTCGGCTTATCGAGCTTCTTCTCATAGCTCTTTGAAGCGCGCAAGCGGTCTCTTCTGTGGATGAGGTATACCTTTTTGCACATCGCGGAGAGAAAAGCCGCATCGCCCGCCGCCGTGTCACCGCCGCCAATGACCGCAACCGTCTTATCTTTATAAAACGCACCGTCGCATGTCGCGCAGTAGGAAACGCCCTTGCCGCGCAAAGCGTCTTCGTTCGGCAAGCCGAGCGTCCTCGGCGCCGCACCGGGTGCCAAAACGACGCTTTTCGCGCGGTAAACCGTGCCGTCTTCCGTCTCCAGAATTTTCGCATCATCGTCTAACCGCAGTGCCGTCACGTTGCCGTAGGTCTGCTTCGCGCCAAAGCGCTCCGCCTGCTTTTTCATGTTCATCGTCAGCGTAAACCCGTCCACCGCCTCCGGGAAGCCGGGGTAATTTTCAATTTCATTCGAGGTCACCATTTGACCGCCGGGGATATATTTTTCCAGCACCAGCGTCTCGTAGCCCGCGCGGGCGCAATACAGTGCCGCCGTAAGCCCCGCAGGGCCGGAACCCACCACGATTACGTCATAGACCTTTTCCATGTTTTCGCTCATAAGTCACCGCTCCTTTTCCTGGTGAAGTGCAGCTTTTCTGCATACCGTCTTGCGAACATCGTTAGTATAGCACATTCTCCCGAAAAATACAATTCCGTGCGGCGCGAAAGAGTTTTCTACCGCAAAGCGACACGCAGTCGAAAACTTTATCAGAATTAAATACGTGCTCCCGTTCTCCTACTTAAACCAAAAAACATGCAAACCGCGCGCCTTGCACGACATCCCCCCTATCGCACAAAACAAAAGAGGCTCTTTCGGCATCCCGAAAAAGCCTCTCGTTCTTTAATTTTTATTGCACATCTTGTGCGGTGTACGCTCAGCGCACACATCTCATGTTAATTCAAATTGATACTAATACATCGGACTTTCCTCTGCTTGAAACCATCGGTCTCTTTTTATACCTGCACTCTGCATTACTTTCAGAATGTCGTCGGTCTTTCAGAGTTTATCATTTGTGCATTGGACACAACTCCATGTATATTCTCAAAAACTGTATTTGATTTTTTCTTTGGCGTTTTCCGCCTGTCCTTACACACGTCCGTACACTTTGTACAGCCCATGTATAATTCTATATGTTAATTTCGACCTACTTATCTTTGCTGTACCACGAAAACCTTTTGGGACTCGCTTTTGCGATCCCGCGCTTTCATAAAGCTTGAAACACTCGTGTGCAAATATTCAGTCTACTTCAGGGATCCGAGGCGCAACGCACCACGGATCTTCTGCTGCTGAGGTTCAGTAGCCATTGGCCTCACCCGCTTTCTTTCAATAGATTTGCCTTTGCGGCTCATGCAGCTTTGCCTCTTTTCACGTTTTGCCTGTTTCCACATGTTCAAAACGTGCGGCTGCTTCTTTATTTATGTTCCCGTTTCTCCGCTTCGGCTTTTTGTCCCTTTGTACCGGCACATTCTTAAAAGCCTACTTATCTCTTTCATCACATTTCCCGGAAGCCGAAGAACATTTGAAGCTCCGCCTTTGCAAATACTGCCTCAAGAGTTTCCTCCGCGCCTTTCTCTCTCCCCTTCGGAATACTTTCCGCGCGCTGAACCGCTTCGATCTTTTACCGAGACTTTTTTGAGCCTCCACCAAGAAAACCTCTTACGGTTTTCCCGATCTACTTTGCGTTCTGGAGTTCTTTCTCTTTTCACCTATATATTAGCACCATCCGTCTACTTTGTCAACAGTTTTTTTGAAGATTTTATTTTTTATTTGTATATTCTGTTTTCGCAAAATGAAGCTTGACATTCTTCCGCATTCACGATACAATTATTCTTGCAGGCAAAAGCAACGGGCTTATTTTCCACAGCTTTTCTGCTCCGCCGCATAAATCACAGAACGGCGAATATACTGAGAAAGAAGGCTTTTCCCATGAGTATAGACAACAACCAGGAATACGAAGCAGAGCTCATCACCCTCATCGACGATGAAGGCACGGAGCACGAATTTGAGATCATCGATGAACTCGAGAACGATGACGGCTACTTTATGGCGCTTGTCCCCACTCTGCGCGACGCCCAAAGCGAAGTTGCAGACGCAGATGAGTACTACATCTTTGAAGTCGTAGAAGACGAGAACGGCGAAGAGCAGCTTTGCGAGATCGAAGACGACGACCTGCTGGATAAGCTCGCCGAAATTTTCGAGACCCGCTATGCACAGGCTATGGAGGAAGAAGAGGAGTAATCTTCTTTCCCCGTTCAAGATCATGTAAAGACACCTGCCCGATGCGCGGACCGTGCAAAATAACCCTACACTCAACTTTTAGGGAGCTCGGCTCCGCAGGCGGACTGCAGACCTCCCGGCCCGGCTTGACCGGATACCGGAAGAAGGGAGCGCGAAACCTGCGGGAGGGCACCCACCTGCTTATTACGTAGCAGGTTATTGAGAGCACGTTACGGTCGGGCGGGGTTTTTTATGCCCATTTCAAGGCGGTGAAAACCGCCTTTTTTCATACTTTACACACCTTTTTCTGTGCTTTTCTTTTGGAAACGGTTGTATTTTGCAAATTTTTCCGCATTTGGGTGCGGTAGCAAAGAAGGAGAAGGTCATCATGACCAGAAAACAGTATTTTTTAAGCGGACTCAAAGATGGAATGCCCATTTGCTTCGGGTACTTTGCCGTTTCGTTCGCGTTTGGCATTCAGGCCGCAGGCATCGGACTTTCGGTGTTTGAAGCCTCCGTGCTCTCCGCCCTAAACGTCACCTCCGCCGGGCAATTCGCAGCACTCGCCATCATCGCATCGGGTGCGTCGCTCATCGAGCTTGCATTCACGCAGCTCATCATCAACCTGCGGTATTTTCTCATGTCGTGTGCGCTCTCGCAAAAGCTCTCGCCGAGCCTGCCCCTTGGGCACCGCCTCGGCATCGCCTACGGCATGACGGATGAGATCTTCGCCGTCAGCGTCAGCCAAAGGGAGCCTCTCTCACCGTTTTACAGCTATGGGCTCATCGCCGTCGCCATTCCGGGCTGGGTGCTCGGCACGGCACTCGGCGCGGCGGCGGGCAACATTCTGCCGGCCGTTTTGACGAACGCGCTCGGCATCGCGATCTACGGTATGTTCATTGCCATCATCCTGCCGCCTGCAAAGGAGAACCGCGTCGTTGCCGGTGTGGTCGTCCTTTCCATGGTGCTTTCCGCACTGTTCACGTATCTGCCGGTGCTGTGCAACATTTCCTCGGGCTTCCGCATCATTGTCATCACGCTTATCACCGCAGGCGGTGCAGCGCTGCTGTTCCCCATCCCGGATGAGCCCGCAGAACCGGAAAAGGAGATGCCGCATGAGGGTTGAGGTTTTCCTTTACATACTCGTCATGGCGGCCGTTACGTATCTTATCCGTATGCTGCCGCTGACGCTCATCCGCCGCAAGATCACGAACCGCACACTGCGCTCGTTTCTCTATTATGTACCGTACGCCACGCTTTCCGCCATGACCTTCCCGGCAATTCTCACTGCCACCGGCAGCGCCATCAGCGCCGCGCTCGGCTTTGCCGCCGCTTTGATTTTAGCATTCCGCGGTAAAAGCCTGCTCACCGTCGCCATTATCGCCAGCGCCACCGTGCTTGTGTGTGAACTCATATTGCCATATCTGCCGCTGTAAAGCACAGTTTGCAACGTAAAAGTTTCGCCCGCCTTTTTCTCAATAGGCGGGCGAAACTTTTAACTATCGTTATAGAAAGCCTTGTGTTTACTCTCTCTCAAAATGCTTTGCGACCGTCTGCAAGTACTCGATGATCGGCAAATGCTGCGGACATACACCCTCGCACTGGCCGCACTGAATGCACGCGCTCGCTTTGCCGAAGTGCTTTGCGACGTTCTCGTAATACTCGCTCTGCGGCGTCCAGCCCTCGTCCGGAGTGATTCCTCTGCCGCGCAGCTCCTGCATATCGGCGTTGTACAGCGAGAAATACTTCGGGATTGCAATCTGCATCGGGCAGCCGTCCGTGCAGTACGAACAGCCCGTACACGGAATATCGATGCTCGCGTTGATGATGTCCGTCGCCTTTTTGATAAGCGCTTTTTCCTCATCGTTCAGCGGCTTAAAATCCTGCATGTACGATGTGTTGTCCAAAAGCTGGTCCATATCACTCATGCCGGAAAGTACGATCTTCACGTTCGGCAGGCTCGCTGCGAAACGAATTGCCCAAGACGGTACGGAAGCTTCTGGATTATAGCTCTTAAACAGCTTCGTCACTTCTTCCGGCACGTTTGCGAGCGTACCGCCCTTCACCGGCTCCATGACGAATACCGGCACGCCGTGCTTTTCGGCAACTTCATAGCATTTTCTGGACTGCACACCGGCGCTTTCCCAGTCGAGGTAGTTGAGCTGTAACTGCACAAACTCAAACTCCGGGTGCGTGGTCAGCACTTCGTCCAACAGCTCCGGGCCGTCGTGGAACGAGAAGCCGATGTGCTTTACAAGGCCCTTTTCTTTCTTGTCGCGGATCCAGCCGAAGCAATCGAACTTATCGTACGTCTCAATGCTATGGCAGTTGATGTCGTGGATGAGGTAGTAATCAAAATATGTTACGCCCGTCTTTTCCATCTGCTCATTAAAAATGCGGTCGCGGTCTTCAAACGAATTCACGAATGACGAATGCAGCTTTGTCGTCAGCGTGAAGCTGTCGCGCGGATGGCGGGAAACAAGTGCTTCCTTCACGGCGTTTTCGCTCTTGAATGCGCAGTACATCCACGCCGTGTCAAAATACGTGAAGCCGCGCTCGATGAACGTATCCACCATTTTCTTGACCTGCTCAATGTCGATCTTGCCCGGGTCGTTCGGGTCCAGAGACGGCAGACGCATGAGGCCGAAGCCTAATTTCTTTTCAGACATTTTACTCATACTCCTTATGTAAAAAATTCCAAGCATTTTGCTTCCTATATCTTACAACTTAAAGTATACTCTAAGTCAAGCTTTTTTGTAAAATTATTTTTCCGCCTCGAAATATTCCTCCCGCAGTAGCGAAAACTGCATGTCATCGCGGATTTCGCTTTCTGACGTACGCACGCAGCGGCGGATACACCCTTCATACACAAACCCCAAGGATCTCAGCAACTTTTCCGAAGCAATATTCCCCGTGAAAACACGCGCTGCTACAACTTCCAGATCTTCTTCGGCGAATAGTTCATGCAGCACAGCCCGCAGTGCTTCTTTCATATAGCCCTGCCGCGTATATTGCTCCCCGAGATAATACGAAAGACATCTCGAGCGCACATCGAACCGAACGCCGTCCTCCTCCGCCGCAATCATACCAAGCAAAGCGCCGTCCTCTTTTCGCTCAATATACCATGTGTTTTCATAATCGATTTCCCTATGAATCAAATGAACCATCTGCTCTTTATCAAGCACTTTCATTACGTTGTTTTTCATTACGAAAGCGCTGTTGCGTATGGCCATGATCTCCGCCGCATCTCTCTCCCGCGGCGTGCGCAGTAAAAGTCTTTCTGTGTGCAGTTCTCTCATATTTTCCCTGCCTTTCTTTGCCGTGTGTACGTATTTCGGATAAAAAACACCCTTTCCTCCATAAAAGCGGAAGAAAGGGTGCGAAAATCAATTCAGTCTTTTGCTGCATGATGCAGCGTCAAAACACCTGATTTTTCCAGCGCCTAAGCCGAAATCAGATCTCAGCGAAGTACTTGATGGTTCTGACCATCTGGCTGGTGTAGGAGTTCTCGTTGTCGTACCAAGAAACAACCTGAACCTCATAGAGGTCGTCAGCAATCTTGGAGACCATCGTCTGGGTAGCATCG
>OMCM01000506.1_pt1 | contig 27263 bp, 20 predicted proteins | sample 1645021 | NCBI WGS metagenome assembly OMCM01 (sample SAMEA103958142, study PRJEB25191) | human gut metagenome | biome: human-associated habitat [ENVO:00009003]; feature: intestine environment [ENVO:2100002]; material: feces | place: Germany | collected 2013/2015
AGCGCCACCTTGCCAAGGTGGAGGTAGCGAGTTCGAGCCTCGTCGGCCGCTCCAACAGGAGTGGAAATTCACTCCTAAATATGGTGACGTGGCCAAGTGGTAAGGCAAGGGTCTGCAAAACCCTCATCCACCAGTTCAAATCTGGTCGTCACCTCCAAAAGATTCCCGGAAGCTTCGGCTTCCGGGATTTTTTTGTTTTTGCGCTGTTCCCTATCAGCCTCCTCGCCCTCTCCGTCACCTACGGTGACAGACTCCCCCTTTTGTCACCTGCGGTGACATCTTCCCCCGGAGCGGGGGAAGTCTTTCCTCAAAGGGAGAGCCTCTGGCGAAACCGGTCACTTTGCAGTTAAGCCGAAAAGTCTGCCGCAGTGCCGCACTTTCGCAGAAAGCGGCACTGCAAATGCCGTCTACCTTTACGCCCCCTCCAGTGAAAATGCAATGCCGGAGCTTCCGCGGACGCTCCGGCATTGCTCTCTTAAAAATTATTCTTCCGCTGAATACGGCCGGAGCAAGGCGTAGGCCATTCCAGATCGTCCCCCTCAGAACTTCAGCCGCATCTGGTACCACACCACGCCCCCGTGGGTGGAGCCGGAAACGCCCTCGTTCACAAAGCCGAACTTTGCATAGTAGTGCACCAGGGCCTCCTTGCAGGTCAGTACCAGCCCCTTCCGGCCTTGGGCCCGGGCGTCGGCAATGGCCTGCTGCAGCAGCTGCCCGGCGTACCCCTGTCTGCGGCAGGCCGGGATGGTGTTTACCCCAAAGATCATCTGCCAGGCACCATTCTCCCGGTGGAGGGAGGCGTCGGCGTACATCTCATCGGTCAGGTCCGGCCAGTCGGTGCAAAAGCCGTCCACAAAGGCCAGCAGCCTTTCCCCCTCCCACAGCAGCCAAAAATGATCGCCGTACTGCTGCAGCCGCCCGGCAAACTCCTCTGCCGTAGCCGCCTCTGCCGCCGGGAAGCAGGCCGCCTCCACCGCTGCAATGGCCTCCAAGTCCTTTAAGGTCCCCTTACGGATCTCCATAAATATTCTCTCCTCTTTTTCTTCCGAGTGTACCACAGTTCCTGCCCAAAGGCAAAGGTCCTGCCGGTTTTTCCTTTTTGGGCCATTTGCATCCGCTGCCGCTCCGTGTTACAATGGCTATATTGCATCCAGGAAAGGAGCTGACACGCCATGCCCGCCGAAAACCATACCACCCTCACCCCGGATACGCCGGTGCGCTACCTGAAGGGCGTTGGCCCCAAGACCGCTGAGCGGTTCGAGAAGCTGGGCATCGTGACGCTGGCCGACCTGCTGTGCCACTACCCGCGCAGATATATCGACTTTACCAAACCCTATTCCATCGCCGAAGCGCCCACCGATGTGGAGTGCGTCGTCAGGGCCGAGGTGTTCGCCAAACCCGGCGGGCGTATCCTGCCGGGCGGGCGGCGGATGGAGCGCATCACTGCCGGGGACGATGTGTCCAGTCTGGAGATCACATGGTTCAATAATCCCTATGCCGCCCAGAAGCTGCAGCTGGGGCAGGAATACTATTTTCAAGGCATCGTTACCGGCGGGATGCTGCGCCGCCAGATGGTCAACCCGCAGGTGCGCACCGCCGAGCAGATCAAGGCTTCTCCCTTTGAAGCGGTCTACCCCCAGACCGAGGGCCTGACCAGCAATGCCATCGCCAAGTGCGTGCGGCAGCTGCTGCCCCATGCAGAGCTTCTGCCCGACCCTCTTCCGCCGGAAATGCTGGCAAAATACCGTCTGCTCTCCAAGGCAGATGCGGTGCGGGCCATCCACTGCCCTGCCACCGAAGAGCAGGCCTATGCAGCCCGGCGGCGGCTGATCTATGAAGAACTTCTGGTTTTGCAGCTGGGCATTGGCCGGATGAAAAACCGGGGTGCCGCTGCCACCGGTGCGCCCATGCAGCTTGCCGACCCGTCCCTGTTCTGGGCCAGCCTGCCCTTTTCCCCCACCGGAGCCCAGCGCCGGGCCGTGAGCGAGATTCTGGCCGACATGGCGGGCGAGACTTCCATGAACCGCCTTTTGCAGGGCGATGTGGGCAGCGGAAAAACGCTGGTGGCGGCTGCCGCCATCTGGGCCTGCATCCGGGCGGGGTATCAGGCCGCGCTGCTGGCCCCGACAGAAATTCTGGCCACCCAGCACGCCGAAGGCCTGAACCGGATGCTTGCCCCCTTCGGGATGCGGGTGGCCCTGCTGACCGGCGGCATGAAGGCCGCTGCACGCCGCACCACCCTTGCCGCCATCCGGAACGACGAAGCCGACCTTGTGGTGGGCACCCACGCCATCCTCAGCGAAGGCGTAGAATTTGCCCGGCTTGGTCTTGCCGTGATCGACGAGCAGCACCGCTTTGGGGTACGGCAGCGCGGAATGCTGGCCGAAAAGGCCGCGAATCCGCACCTGCTGGTGATGAGCGCAACGCCCATTCCCCGCACGCTGGGCCTGCTCATCTACGGCGATTTGGACATCTCCATTCTGGACGAGCTGCCGCCGGGCCGCACACCGGTCAAGACCCGCTGCATCACCGGCAAAAAGCGGCGCGACCTCTACCATTTTCTCGATCAGGAGATCGGGCGCGGGCGGCAAGTGTATCTGGTCTGCCCCGCCATCGAGGACACACCGGATGGCGGGCTGAACGCCGTTAAGAGCTACTACGAGGACATTGCCAAAGCCCTGCTGCCGGAGCGCCGGGTAGGCCTGATGCACGGCAAGCTCAAACCCAAGGAGAAAGCTGCCGTGATGGAGGACTTCAAAGCCGGACGGCTGGACGCACTGGTGTCCACCACCGTCATTGAGGTGGGTGTGGATGTGCCCAATGCCAGCGTAATGGTGATTGAAAATGCAGAGCGCTACGGTCTGAGCGCCCTGCACCAGCTGCGCGGCCGCGTGGGACGCGGTGCAGCGGAGAGCTGGTGCTTTCTTGTCAGCGACAACCAAAGCGAAAACGTACAAAAGCGGCTGAAATTTTTGTGCAGCACCACGGACGGCTTTGCAGTGGCGCAGTACGACCTGGAGACCCGCGGCCCCGGCGACTTTTTCGGCAGCCGCCAGCACGGCCTGCCCACCCTGCAGATCGCCGACCTGATGAACGACACCCGCACCCTGCACGCTGCGCAGGCGGAAGCCGTTGCCATGCTGGCCGACGACCCGCTGCTGGAAGCGCCGGAGCACGTACTGCTGGAACAGCAGGTGCAGCAGATGTTCGAGAAAGCCGGAGCCATGAACTAATCCGGAGGTTTTTTGCGCACAAGCAACAGCAAATGCAAAAACCGCTGCACGGCTGGTGCAGCGGCCCCTGTTATCGAACGGAACGCTTTGCGTGCCGTTCGCCCATGCTTATCACATCGCAGAACACGCAGCGGCTTTTGGTGGAAAGCTGGGTATCCTTATGGTAGCAGCCAAAAAACCACTTGTCGTAGGTCAGCTTCAACAAAATTTTATCCAGAAAGCTGTGCAGTTGGTTGGTCTCGCCGCTGGCAAGGGCGGTAAAATCCAAAAATCTGCTTGGCGCATCGTGGGTCAGCACATAATCCACTTTGTAATCGCACGCTGCAAGGTTCTCCTCACAAAAGGCGTATTCCTCCTCCGAAGGCATTTCTTCCCTCCACCAGTTCACGCCGGGTTCCCGATCCTCCACATCCTGGCTTTCCGCACCGCCAAAGCACAGGTATTTTTTATTCTCCAATTCCAGCACGCTGCCGCGGCACACATGGTACACATTGCCACCCAGTGCCTGCACCTTCCCGCCAAAGCGTTCCTCGGTGGGATACTGCTTCAAAAGATCATAGTTTTCGTGGCTTCCGTCCAGAAACAGCAGGGTATACGGGCGCTTGCGCAGCCAATCCAGCTTTTTCTGTTCCTCCTTGCTGCCGTCCCACACAAAGCCAAAGTCGCCCAGTACCACCACGGTATCCCGTTTGCCCAGCCAGCGCAGCTTGCCGTGCTTGAAGCGGTCGATGTCGCCGTGGGTGTCCCCTGTCAGATATACCATTTCTGTCCTCCCTGACCGGATGTGAAATCGGCACAATAAGCCTTGTCACACCCCGCCAAACCTGTTATTATAAAGAATACAGCCTTCCGCTGTGATCTCGTTCTTACCCGGTGCACGGCGCTTGTGCCGTGCTGCCTGTTGTTTTATATTATCGCTTTTTAAAGGAATTGTCCACATGAAACGTATTTTTGCGCTGGTTTTGTCGTTCGCTGTCCTGTTCAGCTGCCTTGTGCTGCCCGCCGGGGCTATGTTCGACCCCACCCCGGTCTATCAGGTGCAGGCACAGAGTGCCTATATCGTCAACACCGATACCAATATCATCGTCTATGATAAGGACAGCACAAAGCAGGTATCCGCCGGTGGTCTGACAAAGTACATGACCATTGCCCTGCTGCTGACCAACTATGCCGACCATCTGGACGACACCTTCCAGATGCCCTTTGCCATCTCGGATTACGTTTATAACACCAACAACGCCGATATGCGCTCCAACGAGACCTTTACCTACCGCGAAGCCATGTACGCCATGCTGACCCGCAACGCCAACGAAGCCGCCATGGGCCTTGCTTATGCCCTTTCCGGCGGCGACCTCGCGGGCTGGGTGAGCCAGATGAACACCCTGTCCCAGCGCATCGGCACCACCGGCAGCACCTGGACGGATGCCTGCGGCATCGACAGCGGCAACGTGACCTGTGCCGTGGATATGTACCTGATCCTGCGCTATCTGATGAGCTTTGATGCCTTTGTGGAGGTTTCCGGTGCGCCCAGCTTTACCATGCCCGCCAAAGAAAAACACCGTTCTTCGTCTGTTCTGGTCAGCCAGAATGCCGCGCTGAGCAAATCCAGCGGCGGCAAATACTACCGCAGCGCCATGCAGGGCGGCATGTGCGATGTGACCGCATTCAAAAGCGACAGTGGCAATCAGAGCTATGTTTCATGGGCCAATAAGGATGGTGCCACCTATATTTTCTGCGTGATGCAAAGCCCGGACACCTGCGACGATTTCGGCTACGCCAACCGTCGCCCGGCCCTGTGCGAGACCGTGAAGCTGATGGACTGGGTGTTCGACAGCTTTTCCATTCAGGCCGCACTGGACACCGACCTTACGCTGGCCGAGATCCCGGTGAAGTATTCCTCCGATACCAGCTCCCTGCAGCTGTATCCCGCCGACAGCATGATGACCCTGCTGCCTTCCACCGGCGACGGCAGCGTGACCCAGAAATATTTCCACCTGCCGGATGCGGTCAGTGCGCCCATCCAGCAGGGCGATGTGGTGGGCACTGTGGAACTGAAGCTTGCCGGTGAGACCATTGGCGTGGTGGACCTGATCGCCGGGCAGGATGTCAGCCGCAACCCGCTGCTGTTCACTGTGGCGCGTTTTCAGGAGTTCTTAGGCAGTCTGTACCTCAAAGTTGTAATAACATTGAGTATTATTTCCATCATCATCTACTTTGCGTGGGTCCTTTTGAACAACTGGAACCGTCGCAAGCCCACCAGAAAGATCCGCCGCCGCTGAGCTTTGCACCGTTCAGCCGCATTTTGTGGAAAAGTGATGCAAAAAGCCCCGTCAGCCTTTTCAGGATGACGGGGCTTTTGGTTGCGCCAGCAGGAGTCGAACCTACGATGGGGGAGTCAAAGTCCCCTGCCTTACCGCTTGGCGATGGCGCATCGTGCAAGATATTATACCATATTCTTTGTTTTTCCACAAGGGGAAGGTTCCACTTTTCCGCTTTTGCGGCGGCTCTGTGCCGCCTTTTGCAGCCTGCAATTTGTGAAAAACCAATTTTTTCATCATAACAACAGAATACGCCCATTTTGTTGCGCTTTTGTTACACTATATGTGGTAAATATAGGATTGAATAAACCTCCTCTTCCCGGCTTTTTCGTCTACTGCCTCATGGCGGGGACATCGAGGTCTGTTCTGGTGTTTCCGTTCCCGGCAGGCACCACATCCCAATTCGTCAGGAAAGCGAGGAGTCATATGAAAAAGATCTTGAAAATACTGGTCCTCGGTCTGCTCAGCGCTGCACTGCTCTGCTGTGCACTGCCCTCTGCCTTTGCCGCAGAAGACAAGGATTCGCAGGTCTACACCATTGGTTTGGATGCCATGGGCGGCAGCAGCTCCGCTGTGGCAGTCACCACCAATCTGAGCGGCAAACTCAGTGCCCTGCCCGCGCAGCCTGCGCTGGAAGGCTACACCTTTGACGGCTGGTATACCGAGCCGGTGGGCGGCACAAAAATCAGCACCTCTACGGTGTTTACCGGTGATACCACTGTGTACGCACACTGGACCGTGAAAAATGCCACCACTTCCACCAGCACATCCACGCCCGCTCAGCCGGAACAGACCGCGCAGGAATACGATGACGGCCCTATTTTGAGCGTTCTGACGGTAGCCGGTGCTCTGATCACCACGCTGGCCGTGGCTGCCTTTATTTAAGTCTTTCCACACACTGTGTCAATTTTATCAATAGAAAGGAAAATCTCCATGTCTACTATGAAACTGCCCGCAAACTATGCCTCCATCAGCGAAGAGGAAATGGTCTATCTGGACGGTGGTGCCCGCGACGCTTACAACAGCTTCCTGAATGTCGGTAAGGTGTTCAACGCCATTGCCCGCATCTTCTCCGGTGCAAGCTCCATCATCAACAATGTCAACGTGATCTACCAGTCCTTCCTGACTCTGGGCGATCTGCTGAAGAGCTTCTGATCCGGCTTCTATTTTCATCTGTTTTTCAAGAACTGTCTCCGTTGTGGGGACAGTTCTTTTTGTTTTTAACGCATTTTAATCGTTTACATCAAAAGAAACAATTTTTCTTTGGCTTTGGCAAAAAAATGCACGGAAAAGGCATTCTTGTTACGCTTTTGTTACGCATACTGTGCTAACATATAAGGTGGAAGGTCATTCATCAAACTGGCGCTTTCACGCCGAAAACTGATATATCAAATGTGGTTTTGTGGTGCGAAAATTTTCGTATTTGTCGAAAGTTTTCGTTCGCCCAATCCGACCACTTTTTGCGGGAGAAATCGATCATTATGCCAGACCGTGAACTGCGGCACATGCGCCGCACCGAATTAGTCGAGATCATTCTGGCGCTCAAGCAGAGCGAGGACCAGCTCCGGGCAGAAAACGCTGCCCTGTCTGCCCAGCTGCAGGAACGGCAGATCCATATTGAAAACGCAGGTTCCATTGCGCAGGCTGCACTGGAGCTGAACAAGGTGTTTGAAGCGGCGCAGGCTGCGGCTGATGAATACGTTGCATCGGTGCTCGCAGCAAACAAAAACACCGATGCCGCTGCCAGCGCTCTGCGCGCTCAGGCGGAAGCCGAAGCCCAGCAGATCCTTGCACAGGCACAGACCGAGGCTGCGAACCTGAAGGCCCGCACCCAGCAGCAGTGCGACGCGGAAACGGAAGCCGCCGCACGCAAGCGCGCCCAGACCGAAGCGGACTGCAAGGCAATGCTTGCCCGGACGCAGCAGGAGATCCAGCAGCGCCGGGCCGCTTTTGACCGCCGGGCCAGCGAACTGCTGGACGGCTATCACAGCACGGAATTCCTGCCGGAGGAGCGTGCCAAATGAAAGAGCAAAAGATCAGGTTCACGCCCATTCCATCCACAGCAGAGGTGGAAGCAGAGCGCGAACGTCTGGCCTACCGCAGCCGTTATATGCGGGTGCTGCGCAGCACGGTCTACACGCTGCTGGTGGTCGCGGCCGTTGCCGTGCTGCTGGCCACCCTGTTTCTGCCGGTGCTGCAGGTCTCCGGTGACAGCATGAACCCCACTCTGCAGGACCGGGACATCATTCTGCTGGTCAAGGGCAGCGACATGAAGACCGGCGACCTTTGCGGATTTTACTGGCAGAACAAGCTTCTGCTCAAGCGCATCATCGGCCTGCCCGGTGATGTGATCGAACTGGACGAGGACGGTGTGGTCACTGTGAACGGCCAGACGCTGGATGAGCCATATGTAGATGAACTGGCTCTGGGCGAATGCGACATCAAATTTCCCTATCAGGTGCCGGAAAACCGGTATTTCGTACTGGGTGACCATCGGGCCACCTCCATTGACAGCCGCAGCAGTGTGATCGGCTGTGTGGAAAAAAGTCAGATCGTGGGCAAGGTTTTTTTGCGGGTATGGCCCTTGTCCAACTTCTCGTTGATCCACTAAGGAGGTTTAGGAATCATGCGGGATATCGTGAAAGAATATCAGAAAAAGTTCCGTCGGAACCACCAGCGCGCCAGACGCTATACTGCGCTGCTGCTGGCACTGGCGCTTACCACCAGCCTGTTCGTGAACTGGCAGCTGCACGGCGTGGGCATTGCCAAAACGGCCGAATATCTGTGCGGCGAGTTGGAGCACGAGCACACCGCTGCCTGCTATGAAAAGCAGCTGGTGTGCGGCTATGAGGAAGGCGAACCGGAGGACTGGAACGCCACCATGACGGACGACGGCATGTCTTTTGATGATACATTCGACATGGATGATGATGCGTTCGGCGTGGATGCGGATGATCCCGGCATTGCAGCCCGTTCCGCAGAACCGGAGTACATCTTTGTGCCCCATGAGCACACCGACGACTGCTTTGACCCTGAGGACGGCAGCCTGATCTGTGAGCTGTTCGAGCACACCCACGACGACAGCTGCTACACCACCACCTATGAGCTGGTGTGCGGTCTGGAAGAGGGTGAGCTTGTAGAAGAAGTGAACCCCGATTATGACCCGGTGGCCCTGTTTGAGGAGCCGGTGGCCGCAAAGCCCGTGGTGGTCGATCCTGTGATTGAGACCCCGGTGCACCACCACACCGATGCCTGCTACGAGGAAGTGCTGGTCTGCGGCCTGCCGGAGCATCACCACACGGTGAACTGCCTGTCCGACCCGCTGGACGGCACGCAGGACGAGGACGAATGGCTGGCACAGACCGGCACCACGCTAAGCGGCAACTGGGCCGACGACCTGCTGGCCGTAGCCGAGAGCCAGCTGGGCTATGAGCAGAGCGAGCGCAACTTCCAGCTGGACGATGCCGACGGCGAGACCGTGCGCCACTACACCCGCTACGGCAACGACTACGGCAACGACTATGGACCATGGGACGTGATGTTCCTTTCCTACTGCCTGAAATATGCCGATATCCCCCAGAGCGCTATCCCGCAGGTTTCCAGTGTGCTGTCTTTGCACAGCCAGCTGCGCAGCGCGCTGTACAACGAAGAGACCGGCAGCGGCTATGCCATGGATTTTGACGGTGATCTGCCGTCTGATGCCGCAATGCCCGGTGATATCGTCATTTACAATGGCACCGTGACCAAGGCTGTGGCCGCGGAAAGCCAGCCGTTGCAGGTGCAGGATGATTCCGCCGATGCCGACATTGCCCTGCTCTCCATGGATGCTGCGGCCACCACCGACACCGCGCCCCACATTGAGGAATACACCGTGGATGCCAGCACCGTTGGCATCGTGAGCGATGTGGACAAAGATTTCGGCACCCTGACCGTGATCTCCGGCGATGTGGATGGCAAGGTGGCTGAAGTCACGCTGAATGCTTCGCAGGTGACAACGCTGGTGTCTGTGGCAAATGCGCAGCAGGCCGATTATGGCGTTGCTACGCCGGATTTCAAAGTCGAAGATGACGCGGGTGCCATTACCACCATCAAAGGTCTGGATGCACTGGATTACCTCACTGCTCTGGAGGTGCAGCGCAAGAATGGCACTGAATACGAGGATACCAATGTCACCACCATTTCGGAGCCTCTGCACAGCAGCCTGACCGTCACAGATATCCCGGCCCAAGCGATCCAGGACAACGACTACTGTGTCCATGTTAAGCTGCCCAAGAGCTTTGATGTGCTGAACGACGAGCTTATCTCCGGCAATCTGGAAGATACCGGCAATTATGACACCTGCGGCAGCTACCGGCTGCTCAAGGGGAATGACGGCTGCTGGTACGCCGTGCTGCGGTACGACCAAAACTATATCAAGCAGAAAGAGGAGGCAGCCGCAGGCGCGGATACTTCCGATGCCAAGGTCACCAGCAACGTTGCCTTCAATTTCCAGTGGAACCAGAGCGAGGTCACCAGCAGCGGCTTTAATCAGATCGAGGTCAACAAAGATTACGCCCTTGATATCACCATCAACCCGGATGAAACCCCCGATGAGGATCAAAAAGACGATAAGAACTATGACCTTAACCAGAGCGTGACGGACCCGCGCCACGATGGCAGCGATGCCTACCTGGATTACACTGTTACGCTTGTGGTCCAGAACGAACAGGCCGGCCCGCTGACGCTTGCGGACAGCATGACCCTGCCCACCGGCGTAACCGCCGAATATGTCGAAGACTCGCTCCAGCTCAGCATGGAAAACGGCAATACAACGCTCAGAATCACTTGGGAAGATGATAATGGTGAGCGCAAGATCACCTTGGGTTCTGCCGGTTCCCCCATTGCCGCAGGCACCTATTCTATCCGCTACACCGTCAAGCTGAAGGACGTTGGCGAAACGGCTGTTGACGGTGAAGTAATCAATAACATCAAGATTCTGGATACGCCCATCAGCGATGATGCCGAAGAGTCGGTAAAAACCGACAGCCTTGTGATCACCAGTCAGGCCGATCCGTCCGACTACGAACTTCCCTCTACCGGCGGGGCCGGTACCAAACTGTATACAGCAGGTGGCGGCGCGCTGATGCTTGCCGCTCTGGTGTGCGGGGTTTGCAGAAAGCGCAGACGCGAAAGGAGGGCACGTTAAAAAGCCTGCATCCTTCCTGACACGGCGGCAAAATTGATTCTGCGCCGGAAGCAGACCCTGAAAATAGGAATCAGAAAAACTTGAAAGGAGACTTTCGCAAATCATGATGAAGAAAGCAATCAAAAAGCTGCTGGCCGCACTGCTGGCAGTTGCCATGGTGTGCGCCATGGCGATCCCGGCGTTTGCATTCGAATCTTGGGAGACTGAGGAGGACCTCAACAAAAACCACGATTACATCGCTTTCCAGATCTTCAAGGGTGTTATTAGTAGTAAGGACAATCCGACGCTTTCCGACGTTACGTGGGGCAGCCACATCACTCATCCTGATGATTTTCTGGAAAAACTGAAGGATGCTCCTATCATTGGCGCTCAGTTTCATTCTATCGACGCTACCGACGCTACCGACGCTGCCACTGTTCAGAAAGTTCTTGCGGTTATCAGCCAATGGAATGATTCCGATGATGACAGCATCGCTTTTGCGCGCTTTGTATGCCACTATCTCTACTCGAATGGAGACCCGCAATCCACCATTGTAGGTGGCGGCGGTGCCATCAAAATTCCAGAGCCAGGTTATTATCTGATCGTTGATACTATCAACTTTAACGATGGCGATCACTATCATGCCTACAATTCCTTCCTCCTGGTGAATGATACCCACCAAGGAGAATATAACGTTATAATTAATCATAAGGTTGTAAAACCCACTGTTGAGAAGAAAGTTTATGACAACGACAACAACGACATTAGCTCTGCTGGTGGTTGGGGCAGTTCCGCTGACCATGCAATCAACGAAAAGTTCCAGTTCCAGCTGATCGCTAAGTTGCCCGCAGGCAGAGACGAAGGCCGTGCTTACGATTACTATGATAAGTACACTGTTTGCTTCAATGATACCTTGTCCGAGGGCATTACTTATGACGGACTCGATAGTGTAGTCATTGAATCCAATGGCACACCCTATGATATCACCAACGATTCTTCGAAGTATGACATTGATATTTCCAATCTTAAAAGTCAAAACTCTTTTGTGGTAAAAATTCATGATGTCAAGAACTGCGTTGCTAATTTGAATGACGGCGCTACTATTACGGTTACCTACACTGCACACCTGAACGACAAAGCCTATGTCAATATTGCAGGTGGTTCTACTAGTAACATAAATAAAGTTTATCTTACCTATTCCAACAATCCCAAAGACGAGTCATCCATTGGTAAAACTCCCGAAAGCACTCCAGTCTATGTGTACACCTACCAGCTGAACAACACCAAGTATCACGATGATGATAACCCGAATAATGTGTTGGCGGGCGCCGGCTTCCGTCTGTACAGCGATGAAGCTTGCCATGATGAAGATGAGATCAAGCTCAAAATGAATGATGACGACACTTACTCTCGCGACTTTAGCACTGAGGGTAAAGGCGTTGAGATGATCTCTGGCCAAGATGGTCAGTTCAATGTTAAGGGTCTGGACGCTGGCACCTACTACCTGAAGGAGACCAAAACTCCTGACGGTTACAGTGCCTGCAAAGTAATCCCAGTGACCATCAAAGCAGACCACTCCAGAAATGATCAGGTTAATCTTGAAGGCTCCAACCTGACGAATGATATCGTCAACATAAAAGCCGGCGGCATTACCCTGCCCTCCACCGGCGGCATCGGCACTACCCTGTTCTATGTGGTCGGCGGCGGCCTGATGGTTGCGGCCATCGTTCTGCTGGTCACCAAGAAGCGCATGGAGAACAAGTAAGCTCCATTTTCCCCAAGAACCCGGAGCAAAGGGGCCGCAAGGCCCCCGCTCCTATCCTTATAACATTAGGGAGTAGCCCATGAAAAAGAACAAAAGCACCATCATCCTGATCCTCGTCTTTTTCGTGGGTCTATCCGTGATGTTATACCCCACCCTCAGCGATTACGTCAACCAGCTGCATCAGTCCCGTGCTGTGGCCACCTATGCCGAGGACGTGGACAATCTGACCGATGCCGACTACAGCGCCTATTTCGAGGCGGCAGATGCGTTCAATGCGCAGATCGCCGCCGACCCGGACGCTTTGTATTTCCCGCAGCGCTTTCCCACCTACGAAAGCACGCTGGATGTGACCGGCACCGGCATTATGGGCTACATCACCATTGAAAAGATCGGTGTGGAGCTGCCCATCTACCACGGCACCAGCGATGGCGTGCTGCAGATCGCCGCAGGCCACTTGGAGGGCACCAGCCTGCCGGTGGGCGGCGGCAGCACCCACGCGGTCATTTCGGCTCACCGCGGCCTGCCCAGCGCCAAGCTGTTCACCAATCTGGACCAGCTGGAAGTGGGCGACACCTTCACCATCACGGTGCTGGACCGGGTGCTGACCTATGAGGTGGACCAGATCTCCATTGTACTGCCCACCGAGACGGACAACCTCAAGGTGGTGGACGGCAAGGATTACGTCACCCTGATGACCTGCACCCCCTACGGCATCAACTCCCACCGCCTTCTGGTGCGGGGACGGCGCATCGAAACGCCGGACAAGCTCAAGCACATCCGTGTAACAGCCGATGCCATCAAGATCGAACCGATCATCACAGCTCCCATCATGGCACTGCCCCTGCTGCTGGTGCTGCTGCTCTGGCTGCTGTTCTCCAACCGCAAACGCAAATCTACAAGAGGTGAAAAACATGAAACGCACTGATCTCAAAAAGCACGCTGCGGCCCTGCTTTTGGTGCTGTGCCTTCTGGTAACAAGTGCGCTGCCTGCCCTTGCCACCAGCGCAAACATCAAGCTGGTGGACAGCAGCGGCAATCCCACTACCGGCACCATCCGCGTTACGCTGTACGACAGCGCCAACGATAAGGCGCTGAGCGGCGGCAAGCTCACTTTGTACCGTGTGGCCGAGGTAAAGCGCCAAAACGGCAACCTGAGCTACGAATACTGCGGCGATTTCTACGGCTGCGGCATTGCGCTGGGTGATTTGACCGACAGCACCCTTGCGGCCCAGCTGCAGGAGTATCTGCACCAAAGCGCCGAGGGCACCACAAAGACCATTGATGCGGACGGCAACGTGACCTTCCGTGGTCTGGAGCTGGGCCTGTATCTGATCGTGCAGACCGAGGCTTCCAAGGGCTATGAGCCGATCAATCCGTTCCTTGTCTCTCTGCCCATGGCGGAGGATGGCAAGTGGAATTATGCGGTGGATGCCAGCCCCAAGGTGGGTGCTTACACCCCCACCAAGCCGGACACGCCGCCTACGCCCCCTACCCCGCCTACGCCCGATTATCCTGATACGCCTACCCCGCCGGACAACCCGGATAACCCGGTCTTTCCCGGTAATCCGGTCTCTCCCGGTAATCCGGACAATCCCGTGGCTCCGGGCCACCCGGGCCATCCGGCAGCACCCGGTAATCCAGACAGCCCCGTTCTGCCGGGCCACCCGGATAACCCGGCAATGAGCGGTCTGCCGCAGACCGGTCAGCTGAACTGGCCCGTGCCGGTGCTGGCTGTCAGCGGTGTGGTGCTGTTTGCATTCGGCTGGGCGCTGGATCGCAAATACCGCACAGTATAATTTCCTTCTGATACAACAAAGAGGACCCGATGCAGATGCATCGGGTCCTCTTTTTCGGTTTCTTTTATGCAGTCAGGGTTTACTGCTGCTGTGCCTGCTGCTCGGCGCGCTTGGCTTCCAGCGCCAGAATGGCATCGCGGCGGCTCAGGTTGATACGGCCCTGCTGGTCGATGTCGGTCACCTTGACCACGATGGCATCACCCACGGCCACCACATCCTCCACGCGCTCCACACGCTTGGTGTCCAGCTTGGAGATGTGCACCAGACCTTCCTTGCCCGGTGCGATCTCAACGAAGGCACCAAAGTTCATCAGGCGGGTCACTTTGCCCTTGTAGATGGCACCGATCTCGGGGTCCTCCACAATGGTCTTGATGGTAAAGATGGCGCGCTTTGCGTCCTCCTGATCCACAGCAGAGACGAACACATGGCCGTCCTCCTGCACGTCGATCTTGCAGTTGCAGGTAGCGCAGATGTCCTGAATGACCTTGCCGCCCTTACCGATCACGTCCTTGATCTTATCGGTGGGGATCATCATGCTGAACATCTTGGGTGCGTAGCGGCTCAGCTCATGGCGGGGCTCTGCGATCACCGGCTTGATGATCTCGTCCAGAATATACAGGCGGCCCTTGCGGCACTTCTCGAAAGCCTCGGCAATGATGTCGTAGGTCAGGCCATCAATCTTGATGTCCATCTGGATGGCAGTGATGCCCTTGCGGGTGCCGCCCACCTTGAAGTCCATATCGCCGTGGAAGTCCTCCACACCCTGAATGTCCAGCATGGTCATCCAGCGGTCACCCTCGGTGATCAGGCCGCAGGAAATGCCAGCAACGGGTGCCTTGATGGGCACGCCTGCATCCATCAGGGCCAGCGTAGAGCCGCAGATAGATGCCTGAGAGGTGGAACCGTTGGAGGAGAGCACCTCAGACACGCAGCGGATGGTGTAGGGGAACTCTTCCAGCGAGGGCAGCACGGGCACCAGAGCACGCTCTGCCAGTGCGCCATGGCCGATCTCGCGGCGGCCGGGGCTGCGCGGTGCGCGGGCCTCGCCCACAGAGTACGGCGGGAAGTTGTAGTGATGGATATAGCGCTTGGTCTGCTCGTCGGTCAGGTCGTCCATGAGCTGGTTGTCCTTGGTGCCGCCCAGAGTGCAGGTGGTCAGCACCTGCGTCTGGCCGCGGGTGAACATGCCGGAGCCGTGCACGCGGGGCAGGATGCCCACTTCGGCAGCCAGCGGGCGGATCTCGTTGATGCCGCGGCCGTCCACGCGCTTGCCCTCGTCCAGCAGCCAGCGGCGCACCACGAACTTCTGCATCTTGTAGCTGACCAGATCAAGGTCTGCAGCGGTCAGGTCGGGGTACTCCTCGGCGATCTTGTCCATGATGGGCAGCAGAGCGGCATCGCGCACATTCTTGTCGTCGGTGTCCATAGCAGCCTTGAAGTCGTCCAGATACTTGTTCTGGATGGCGTGGAACACGTCCATATCCAGACCCACCACCTGAAAATCGATCTTCTTCTTACCGCGCTCGGCCACGATGCGGTTGATGAACTCAATGGTCTTTTTGATCTCCACGTGAGCGGCCTTGATGGCGTTCAGCATGGTGTCCTCGTCCACCTCGTTGGCACCGGCCTCGATCATGACGATCTTATCCATGGTGGCGGCAACGGTCAGGGAAAGGTCGCTCACCTTGCGCTGCTCCTGCGTGGGGTTCAGCACGATCTCGCCGTCCACCAGACCCACCTGCACGCCGCCGATGGGGCCGTTCCACGGGATGTCGGACACGGCAGTGACCAGAGAAGCACCGATCATACCGGCGATCTCGGGGCTGCAGTCGGGGTCCAGACTCATGACGGTCATGGTGATGCACACGTCGTTGCGCATTTCCTTGGGGAACAGCGGGCGCATGGGGCGGTCCACCACGCGGCTGGTCAGGATGGCGCGCTCACCGGGGCGGCCCTCACGGCGCATAAAGCTGCCGGGGATGCGGCCTGCGGCGTAGAGCTTTTCCTCATACTCGACGTTCAGCGGGAAGAAATCCACGCCTTCGCGGGGCTTGGGGCTCATGACCACATTGCACAGAACGCAGGTCTCGCCGTAGCGGATCAGCGCACTGGCGTTGGACAGACCGCACATTTTGCCCATTTCTACCTTGAACGGGCGGCCTGCCAGCATGGTCTCGTAGACCTTGTAGTTCTCAAAGGTCTCTCTGCGGGAACCAAATTCAATTGCCATTGTTTTTGCCTCCTTGTTTTTTCGGATTTTTTCTATCCAAAAGGCGGTGGCACGCGCATCATAGCAATAAATCCAGCGTCCATGCCGTTCACATCCGGTTTTGTTTGAGATATTTCCCCCACCGGGGGAATATCTCTGCCGTTGATGTGAGCCGTCCGCGCCATGAAAAAGCATTCGGGGCACAGGCGTTCGATTTACTGCTGCAATACGCAGCCGCTGCCATTTGTATACAAAAGCAAAAGGCAGGCACCTTTGCGGTACCTGCCCTCTGTTTAAATTACTTACGCAGACCCAGAGTTGCGATCAGAGCACGGTAACGCTCGATGTCCTTCTTCTGGAGATAAGCCAGCAGATTGCGGCGGCGGCCAACCATCTTCATCAGGCCGCGGCGGCTGTGGTGATCGTTCGGGTTCTTCTTCAGGTGCTCGTTCAGCTCGTTGATGTGAGCGGTCAGCAGAGCGACCTGCACTTCGGGAGAGCCAGTGTCCTTCTCGGTCAGAGCGACTTTGGCCATAACTTCCTGCTTGTTCATAGTTACATACCTCTTTATAAAATTTTATGTGCCAATGGAACAGCGGCGGGAAACGGCATTCCCAAAAAGCGGGCATACTCCCAACCCCGTACCACGGTAACAGATACAGTATACCAGAACCCTATGCAAAATGCAAGGATATTTTTTGCATCCTGCCTTTATTTTTTTACGTACTGGTGCCAGTACAGCTGTACCTCCGGCAGCTTCTTTTTGCGCAGCAGAACTGCGGTGGGGATCAGATACAGCAGCACCGAAAGCAGCATGGATGCATCGTAGCCGCTCACCGCATCGGCCACGGTAGTGGTGCCGTACAGCCCACCGATGAGCATGGACGAAATATCCATGGCACCATGCAGGAATACCGTCACCCACAAATTGCCGGTGCGGAAGTAGATCGCCGCAAAAAGAGTGCCCAGCGATGCTGCAAACACGCACTGCATCAGCACACCGAAGGGTGCCGAACTGAGGATATTGGTCAGGTGCGCCGCACCAAACAGCACACCGGACAAAAGGCAGGCCTTCCACACACCGGCGCGGCTGGTGCCAAAGTGCTCCAGCAGGGTCTGGGCAATGACACCGCGGAAGATGAATTCCTCGGCCACACCCACCATGGCCATGCTGACAAGGAAGGTGCCGATGCGTGCCGCAGGCTGCAGCACGCCGTTCTCCGGCCGGCCCAGCACCAGCGACCCAAAGGCATTGTAGCCAATGAACACCAGCGGGTACATGCCCACCAGCAGGCCATTGAAAAAGCCGCTGCCGCGGCGGCGCAGCAGCCCAGCACGGTCTGTCCGTACCAGAAACAGCACTGCCACCATGGCCCCCACCAGCTCCTGCAGAGTGCTGTAGAGGTATGTATCAATGGACGCAAAATCCGTCCGAAAAAGAACCAATGCAATGGTAAAGACAAGATCTGTTACGAACAGGCTTGCCAGAAAGACCACTTCTGCCAGAACGCAGAATAAGATCGGGTGCGCTTTGCGCAGTCGTTTGAGCATGGGATACCCTCCTGAATCGTTGATGGTACTATTCTAGCACACTTTACCTTAAAACGATATAGCACGCGCAAAAAAGGCAGTTTTTCCTTCTGCTGTGCCGCAAAGCGCTCACTTTTTCAAAACAAAGATCTGTTCAAACTCCTGCGTTGCCAGCAGCGAAACATCCTCATAGCCGCCCTGTCGGGCAACGTTCCACGCAGTTTCCATGTTCTGGGCCGTGATCTGCTCCACCTGTTCTGCCGTCACGAACTGCCACAGCCCCCGGCCTCCAATGAACAGCACCAGCGTATCATTTTCGCCGGTGTTATACTGCACCAGCAGCTCACTGGAATCGTCCGGCACCACACAGACCTCCTGAAATTTGAGAAGCTCCTGCACGCCGGAAGTGAAACTGCCAAGGTCCCCGGTAATATCCACGCAGGCGGCCTGACTGTATTGTTCCAGTTCTTTGTCTATCTTATAAGTACCGCTGTACATGCGCTCCGGCTCGATCACAAATGCAAGCACGACCATTGCAAGGCACACGATCTGCAGAATGCGCTTTCTGGTGCCTGCACGCAGCGTATCCAGAATGGAGAAAAGGCCGCAGCCACAAAACAGCGCTTCCAGCGGCTGCAGATGGTACACATACCGCAGCGACTTATACGGCGAGATCACCGCGATAACCAGAAATGCAGCAAGCGCCGGGACCGTGATCAGCTTGACATCCCCGGGGATCAGCGTAGTGCCGCGCAACTTGCCCGGCAGCCAGCGCTGCCCCAGCTTCGTCAGGACCAGCACGGCCATAATGCCTGCGCCTACAGCAAAACCGACAATGCTCCAGCCGATCAGCTCCAGCGGGCCTTTGGGGTACTGCGCCAGATCAAAAAGATTGCGCGTTGTAGCATCCAGTGAGTTCGTATTCTGCGAGTGCAGCTGTGCATACCAGCACGGAAAGGTGAGCAGCATTCCGCCAACGCCCGCAAGTGCCGGAAGCGAAAATGCAGCAGCATTTTTCCATTCGCGCCGGAACATCAGGTAAAGGTCATATGCTGCGCACAGCAGGAAGGCATAGACCACAAAGAAATACTGGGTCATCATGCCAAGATAGATGGTTACACCGATCAGAAGATATTTGGGCACAGACGGCCTGCGAAGAGACTTTGCCACCAGCAGCGCAAGCAGGATCGTCAGCAAGGTCATGAGCATATACATGCGCACCATCGTCACATTCGAGATCATTTCACGGTTGAACGCATACAATGCACAGACGAACAATGCTTTTTTCCAGTCTGCAAACAGCTCCATGCCCAGCGCATACAGCGCTGCCAGCGTGCAGCCCAGCAGCACAAAATTCATCCCCAGACCCGTCCATTTTGTAAAGCTGCCCGGGAACAGCGAGCATACTGTATTCAACAGAAAATAAAACAGCGGCGGATGAATGTCCTGCGTCTGATTATAGTAGACCGACGCATAGTTGAAGCGATCATTTTTCTGAACCGAAATATAATTCACAAAATCCTGTTGTTCAAAAACTGCTTCCGGGAGATTTCCATCAAACGAATGCTCACCATTATAATACCAATTCAAAAACGGCGCATAGCTGCTGTTTGCAAGGCCGTAGGAGTAGATCTCATCCAGAAAGAACCCCTCTTTCCGCACAGCCCACCAGCCGCAAAGGCAGATCAGAACGATCACAAAAAGCGCGACCGCCCGTTTTTTCTTTTTTATTTCCTGCATGGTTTCTGTTTTTCCTCGCTTTTTTTGTCCGTTCTGCAGCCAAATATGGCTTTGCTTTTCCAGTATATCATATTTAGAACACAAGTCAAAACTTTTCGGGTTGCAGATCCCGCTGCTCCTAGCAGCATGCACCTTGTTAGACATTCCTAGCCGGTGGAACCCGCGGGCTAAACAAAGCCATACTATGGCTTTGTTTACGGTGCTTCGCACCGCCGCCCTGTTCAAATCCCGCGCGGAGACAAAAAAGAACCAGTACACGAATGTGTTAGCAGCATGCACCTTGTTAGACATTCCTAGCCGGTGGAACCCACGGGCTAAACAAAGCCATACTATGGCTTTGTTTGCGGTGCTTCGCACCGCCGCCCTGTTCAAATCCCGCGCGGAGACAAAAAAGAACCAGTACACGAATGTGTACTGGTTCTTTTTGGTCGGAGCAGCGGGATTTGAACCCACGGCCTCCTCGTCCCGAACGAGGCGCGCTACCAACTGCGCTATGCCCCGAAAATACCGCAGCCAGTTGAGACTGCGGTTTTCTTGGTTGGGGATGAGAGAATCGAACTCCCACAAGTAGAGTCAGAGTCTACCGCACTACCACTATGCAAATCCCCATTATTCAGTTTGTCTGCCGCGCCGTGCGCTGCTGACAAGGGATATTATACTCAAAAGGCCCGCGCTTGTCAACCATTTTTTTATTTTTTCTGCAAAAGTTTTCCCGCTGTTCTCCTGCCCGCAGAAATGCACCGTGGAAGCGTGTAAATTTTCTGCGCTTCTCTTGACAGCAGCCCCCATCCGGAATAATCTTATACTATAAACAGGTAGGTCTCCGGGCAGACTGACTTTGAAAGGCAGAACGCGCGGCGCTGAATACCAAATGAAAGAGGGCTTTTGAATGAAAAAACGTGTTGGAATCCTGACCTCTGGCGGCGACTGTCCGGGTCTGAACGCCACCATCCGCGGCGTAGCAAAAGCACTGTATGCCCGCATGGGCGATAACGTGGAGATCGTTGGCATCCTGAACGGATACAGCGGCCTGATCAACGGCGACTACAAGGAGATGTGCGAGGACGATTTCCGCGGCATCCTGACGCTGGGCGGCACCATTCTGGGCACCAAGCGCACCCCCTTTAAAATGATGCGTGTGGTGGAGGACGACAACATTGATAAAGTTGCCGCCATGAAAAAGACCTACAAGGAAGCCAAGCTGGACTGCCTGCTGTGCCTGGGCGGCAATGGCACCCACAAAACCGCAAACCTGCTCTCGCAGGAGGGTCTGAACATCATCGGCCTGCCCAAGACCATTGATAACGATATCTATGGTACCGACGTGACCTTCGGCTTCCACACCGCCGTGGACATTGCCACCGATGTGATCGACCGCATCCACACCACCGCAGGCAGCCACAGCCGCGTGATGTGCATTGAGATCATGGGCAACAAGGCCGGCTGGCTGACGCTGTACTCCGGCATTGCCGGCGGTGCAGATATTATTCTGCTGCCGGAACAGCCCTATGATATCGACCGTGTGTGCTCTGCCGTGGAACGCCGCGCAAAGAAGGGTTCCAACTTCTCCATCATCGCTGTGGCCGAGGGTGCCATCAACTGCGAGGAAGCCGGCATGAAACGCAAAGAATGGATGGCAAAGCGCGCCGAGGCAGGCTTTGGCACCACCGCCACCAACCGCATTGCACAGGCCGTGCAGAAAAAAACCGGCATGGAGACCCGTGTGTGCATCCCGGGCCACATGCAGCGCGGCGGCAGCCCCAGCGCCTACGACCGTGTGCTGGCCACCCAGTTCGGCAGCTATGCGGCAAAGCTGGTGGAGATCGAGCGCTACGGCGTGACCGTTGCCATGGTGAACCGCCATGTCACCGAGAACCGTCTGGCCGACATTGCAGGCAAGACCCGCAACGTGCCGGAGAACTGCGACCTGCTCACCGTCGCCCGCCGCATGGGCATCAGTCTGGGTTGATTACCATTTGAATGCTCTCCGCTTTGCTCTGAGCATATTTAGCGGAATAATTATTTTTTATTGGGGATTCCTGAAAATCTGCGGATTTTCAGGAATCCCTTTTTCACCGGAAGGGTCCCAACCGGCAGATGCTTCAAACAAACGGAATGCCGTTTTCCGCTGCACCCCCTCCCGTGAAAATGCAGATCCCGGCAGACCACAGTCTGCCGGGATCTGCTCTATTCAGAAATACTGTTTCCGTTGAAGATGGCCAGAGTGCAACGGTGGCCATTCAAAATCGTCTACCGGACAAATCAAAGGTCCGTCACATCATGCCGGGTGGGCTGGCCTTTTTCAAAGGCAACCGCGCTTTCCAGCACACCGCGCACCATGCTCTCCACATCCTCGTGGGTGTAGAAAGCCGTGTGGTCGGTCAGGATCACATTGGGCATGCTGCGCAGAGCCGCCAGCTCCGGGTTCGGGATCACATCGCCCATGCGATTATAATAGTACAGGCCGTTCTCATTTTCCAGCACGTCCAGGCCCGCCGCGCCAATCTTGCCGCTTTCCAGCCCGGCGATCAGTGCATCGCTGTCGATCAGCTTGCCGCGGGCGGTGTTGATGATGGTCACGCCCGGCTTCATGCTCTCAATTGCTTTGGTGTCGATGAGATGGTGATTCTCCTCCGTAGCGTTGGTGTGCAGAGTGATGACATCGCTTTCCGCCAGCAGGGTCTCCAGCGGCACATACTCGGCGATCTTCTTTACCTCGTCGTTGGGGTACAGGTCGTAGGCCAGCAGGCGGCAGCCAAAGCCGGACAGATGCTGCAGCACCGTGCGGCCAATGCGGCCCGTACCGATCACACCCACAGTGCAGGTGGAAATATCGCGGCCGATTTTTCCCTGCAGGGAGTAGTCCTGCGCTTCGCCGCGCTTGAGGATGTGCCCTGCCTTGCGCAGGCTCATCAGCATGAGCATAATGGCAAAGTTTGCAACGCCGTTTGGCGGGTAGTCCACATTGGCCACCTTCATGCCCAGTTTCCGAGCCGTCTCGCGGTCTACGTGGTCATAGCCGATGGAACGGCAGCAGATGGACTTTACGCCCAGCTCGTGAAACCGCTTGACCATGGGCGTGCTCATATCACAGGGCGTTACCGACACGGCATCATAACCCTTTGCCAGTTCAGCGTTTTCCAGCGTGGGATACTCCTGCGTAGAGCCAAACTCAACGTCCAGCTGCGGTGCCAGCTGCTGCGCGATGCCCAGCTCATCGTAGGGGCGCAGGGTGTAAAAAAAGACTTTTGTTGCCATAAAACTTCCCTCCCGGCTTATTTTGTACCTATTGTAGCACGTTCTGCACAGATGGATGCATTTTACTGAGTGAATTTTGTTCACCTTAAAAATGAGGATTCATCTTTCCATATGAATGCGCGCAAAACAGTTGTAAATTGTCGGAAAAGAGGGTATGATAAAGGGACTGGGAAGTATACATCACTGAAATATAAAAGGAGTGTGCCTTATGCGCGCTTATGAACGGCTTTTGAATTATGTCCGGGTGCATACCACCTCGGACGAAAACTCCGGTACGCACCCTTCCGCTGAACGGGAGTTTGACCTTGCCCGCCAGCTGGTGGATGAGATGAAGGCCCTTGGCATGGAAGATGCCCATGTGGACGAGCACTGCTACGTCTATGGCACCCTGCCTGCCACGCCCGGCTGTGAGGATCAACACGCTCTGGGCCTGATCGCCCACATGGACACTGCCGACGATGCCAGCGGTGAGAATGTGCAGCCCGTTGTGTGGGAAAACTACAACGGCGGCGACGTAACTCTGCCCGCCACCGGCATGGTGATGAAGCCCTCTGTGTTCCCCTTCCTTACTTCCATGAAGGGCGAGACCCTCATCACCTCAGACGGTACCACCCTGCTGGGTGCCGACGATAAGGCCGGTATTGCCGAAATTTTGACCGCTGTTGAGACCATTCAGGAAAAAGGCCTGCCCCACGGCAAGCTGTGTATCGCCTTTACTCCGGATGAAGAGATCGGCGAGGGTGCAGAGCTGTTCGATATTCCGGGCTTCGGTGCCGACTTTGCCTATACGGTGGACGGCGGCGATGCCGGTTCCATTGAGTACGAGAACTTCAACGCCGCTTCCGCCACCGTGACCATCCACGGCTTCTCGGTGCACCCGGGCACCGCCAAGGACACCATGATCAACGCTTCCAACGTAGCAATGGAGTTCCACGGTGCTCTGCCCGTCACGGCCCGGCCGGAGACTACCGAGGGCCGTCAGGGCTTCTACCACCTGTGCCAGATGTACGGCGATGTGACCACCGCAAAGCTGGGCTACATCCTGCGCGACCACGATGCCGCAAAGCTACAGTTCAAGAAGGACAACATGCTGGATATTGCCGAATTTTTGAACGGAAAGTACGGCGAAGGCACCGTGACCGTGGAGATCAAGGACAGCTACCGCAACATGCTGGAAAAAATCAAGCCGCATTTCCACTTAGTAGAGACCGCCCGCAAGGCCACCCGCATGGCCGGGCTGGAACCGGAGGAAATTCCGGTGCGCGGCGGCACCGACGGTGCTATGCTGAGCTGGAAAGGCCTGCCCTGCCCCAATCTGGGCACCGGCGGCTTCAATTTCCACGGCGTATGCGAGTGCATCACCGCTGAGCGCATGGACCGCTGCACCGAGATCTTGCTGAACATCATAAAGCTGTACGCAGAGTAAATTTTATTTTTCAATATACAAAAAAGTGGGTGCTATTTTCGGATAGCACCCACTTTTGTTATACTCTGACGCTTATCTCTACGACTCCACTCGTGAAAATGCATTTGGAGCAGCCCTGCGGTTGCGTAGCAATGAAAGCCCCAGTGGGGCTTTCAAGCAGGCGAGCGGTCTGCGTTAGCAGATGGAAGGGATTCGCCCTGACAAACGTCAGGGCTGCGACAAATGCGAAAAATAAAAATCAAATTCCACTGAACATGCCCAGAGTACAACGACGACGACCGCTGCCTGCGGCAGAAGCAAGGAGGAGTTGTTGGGGCCGCGGCCAGCAAGACACGAATGCCGCTCAAGGCATGAAGTGGATGCTGGGAGCCGCAACTCTAGGAGGGCATTCAAAATCGTTTAACCAACGTTGATATGCCCCACCGGCATGATCTTCCGTTTGTTGTCGTCCGGCTTTGCTGTCAGGCTCATGGCCAGCGACACCGGGCCGACACGGCCCATGAACATGACCAGCATATACAGGATTTTTGCGCCCCGGTTCAGCTGAGCGGTAACGCCCACCGAAAGGCCAACTGTGCCAAAGGCAGAGCAGGACTCGAAAATAGCGTCAATGACCGACACAGCGTCCGAGGTGTTATAGAACACCACCACAGCCGAGCCAACCGCCGCCAGCCCGCCGAGCACGATAATGGTCAAAGCACGATAAACCGTCTTGGACTCGATGTGGTGCTCTGCGATCACACAGTCGTCGCGACCCTGAGCCACACTGCGGATCGTCAGGATGATCACAGCGAACGTAGTCACCTTCACGCCGCCGCCGGTAGAGCCGGGTGCCGCACCAATGAACTGCAGCGCGCTCATCAGCAGTTTGGTGATGGGGCCGCAGGCCGCAAGGTCGATGGTATTCATGCCCGCAGTACGAGTGGACACCGACTGGAACAGTGCCGCCATCAGCTTGCCGGGCACAGAGAGCCCGCCCATGCTGGCAGAATTGTTCCACTCCATCAGCGCGATGAGCGCCGCGCCGCCGAGCCACAGGATCACCGAGAAGCTCAGCACCACCTTGGCCTGCAGGGAAAGCCGGTGCTTTTTGCGGTATTGACCGATCTCCACCCATACCATGAAGCCCAGACCGCCGGAAATGATCATGAACATCACAACGGCCTGAACATAGTAATTGTTCACATAGGGTGCCAGTGAGGAATACTGGCCGAACCGGCCAAACAGATCAAAGCCCGCGTTACAGAAAGCCGAGATGGCCGTGAACACGCTCACCCAGATGCCTTCCAGCCCGAACTGCGGCACAAAGGCGAACAGCAGCAGCACAATGCCAATGCCTTCAAACAGGCCAGCCAGTCCCACCACGATCTTCAGCACGTCCTTGGCCTGCGCATATCCGTCCGCTGAGACGCTTTCTCCCAGCAGCCGCAGATCGCGGAAGCCCATGCGCCGCCGCATAGCCAGCGCGAAGAAGCTGGTGAGGGTGACCAACCCCAGACCACCCACCTGAATGAGCAGCAGGATCACCGCCTGCCCAAAGTAGGTGAACTGGGTCCAGGTATCCCGCACGATCAGACCAGTAACGCAGGTAGCGCTTGTAGCGGTGAACATGGCATCCAGTACATCCAGCCGCCCGTGCTTGCTGGCAACAGGCAGGCTGAGCAGAAAGGTGCCCAGCGCGATCACGATGACAAAGCTCGCACAGATGATCTGCGTAGGCGTATACATCCCCTTGCGCTTGCCCGCCGGGCGGTAAAACAGCTTTTTCCCTTTTGCCTTTTCCATAAGTTCCTCCGCACGCGGCAAAGCCTGCCGCGGCTATTTTCATTTCCTCTATAGCATACACCATTTTGCCCTCCGGTTCAACTTGATTTTATCCGCAAAATGCTGTATTATAATAGGGCATTCGTCTCCGTAGCTCAGATGGATAGAGCGCAAGCCTCCTAAGAATTCGGTCAACCTGATACCTTGGGTGCAGAAGTGATTGCTCTATTCAAAAGCAAAACCGAGACTCACGGTTTTCTCAACAAATTTTGATGCAACAAGTTTAACACCGTTCCGGTTGCAACGCAGTCGGTCACTTCGGTGTGAAAATCATTCTGCATATTCGTTTCCAAGCGCGTTGAATTTCAAAAAATCAACGATAATACATAATATGCCTCAGTAGCTTAGCTGGATAAAGCGCCTCCCTCCTAAGGTTGCGTTACAACGGCCACCTCAAAAAAAACTAAATAAGGGATTGCAGTTCGACTTTGATCGGGCTATAATCATATATCAGACACGTCCATATAGCTCAGCTGGATAGAGCACACGCCTCCTAAGCGTGGGGTCGGAGGTTCAAATCCTCTTATGGACGCCAGTGAACAACGCCGAAAGCCTTTGTTTTCAAGGGTTTTCGGCTTTTCTTATATAAAAAGCTACGAAAAAGCTCTTTCACTGTATGAGATAAAATTCTACTCCAAAATTTGATTTTTGACAACCCCTCCAGAATCGAACGGTTGTTATAAGACAAAATCGCCAGCTAATTTTTAGCAGAAAACGGGCTGTTCTTGCTAATGAAAATGCCCTTCCTGCTAATCAGCCCCAAAATCGTGCCAAAAATCCAGCTAATCAAAAAAGGCGGATGTTTTGAATACCATGCAGTTATAGCAGATAAAATTAAATATCGTTATGTACATAGAGCGTCTATTTGCCCCGCATTGGGGATGGATAGGCGCTCTTTTTTTATGCCCAAACCCATGGGCAAATACAAGAGATTGGAGGTGTTTTATTTGAGCAAGCCTGTTTATACCGCAGACAAGCCGAGCGACTGTCATTACTGCTA
>OMCM01000513.1_pt1 | contig 26752 bp, 21 predicted proteins | sample 1645021 | NCBI WGS metagenome assembly OMCM01 (sample SAMEA103958142, study PRJEB25191) | human gut metagenome | biome: human-associated habitat [ENVO:00009003]; feature: intestine environment [ENVO:2100002]; material: feces | place: Germany | collected 2013/2015
GGATTCCGCCGCCGGGGCGGAGTTCGCGGCGAGTAATTTCTCAATATCCTCCTGGGACATTGTGCCGCCGGAAGGCTCCATCTGAGAACGGCTGGACGGGTCAACGTCCGGGAGCTTTCCGGAATTGTTCTCCAGTACCGGCTCCTCGTCCTTGTCCAGCCCGACAGAGTGCAGCAGGGCTTCTATCTCGGCGTCGGACATCTTGTTGTTCTCGATCTCGTGCTGAGGTTCGTAGGATGTGTCCGGGGCGATGGAAACGGGCTTCGCGGATTCCGCCACGATGTCTGCGACCCTGAGCTTTTTCTGGCTGAGTATCTCGTCCACCTTGCTGTCGGCGGCAGTCTTAGGCTCGGGAGCGATCTCCGCGCCGCTGGGGTAGGATACCACGGGCACCGGCTGTACCTCCGGTCCGATGAGGTACTTGTCGAATTCCTCCACCGCCTGGTCGAAGGTGATCTTCTCCCCGTCAAAGCGTATCCAGTAGTCGTCGTATGGGGAGATACCGTGGGTGCGCCGGAGTATGTTGCAGACATTGTACTTCTCCAGCCCCATGCGCTCAAGGATAGGCTTCGTGAACGGAGTGCGGTCCTGGAAAACGCGGCAGGAGAACATGTAGTAGATATCCGAAATATCCAGGGGACGGTGTATAGTGGTTATCATCAGCTCCTTGAATTTGGTGATGATGGTATAGCTCACCTGCTCGTCCTCGGAAATTATGTAATCCGCCACAGGGGCGTCGGCTTTCCAGACCGTGAATTTCATGGGCAGCGGCATTTCGAATGCGCTGTTGTCAACTATACGGTATCTGTACGCCTTGATAACATTTCCCATATGTGTACCCCCTGACTGATCGCTGAACGACATTATTACTTAGATTATACCACAAATCCGTCGTTCTGGCAATAGCTTTTTTGTAGGAATGGAACATAAAATCCAAAATAAAGGAGTTGTCTGTATACGGCGGTATCTCACGGCGTATACATAATGTGAACAAAATGTTTTTCAGAGATTTGTGCATTATTGATAAAAATGCTGAATTCGGGTAAATAATTATTGTTGAACTGTTTACAGGCAGGTTTTTTTATGGTATACTAATAACGAATAACTATGCCATCTTTGGCTTTCCCGCCCAAGATGGATCGTAAATAATCTGCCCAGGCAGAAAATGGAAACGGGGAGTATTTATGAAGATCAGAACCATGCTGATGGTGAGCGCCACTATTTTTGCCGTCGTCCCGATGGTGGTATATTCGGTGTTCGCCGGACAATCCGTTCAGAAGAACGGCGATGAGGAATTCCGCAAGACGATACTCGAGATGGCGGATAATGAGCGTTACACCCTCCAGACATATATCGACACGGCGAACAAGCGCGCGGATACTATCCTTGACTACGAGCCGGTGAAGCAGGCGCTTTCCAGCGGCTCCAGCAACGACTACGCCGCAGATTTCATCTCCACACTGGCAGAAAGCGACGTATGCATTGACGCCATCAGGCTCGTAAAGGTTTCCGATGATTCCACCGGCGCCGGCGAGGTCTTCTGCGGAAGCAAGGGCACCATCAACACCGTCATCGACAACTTCGCAAGCTACATAGACCAGTCGCAGTACAAGCCCGGCTCGCTGTACTTCAACAGCATTGCCAGCTCCAGCGCCACCGGCGGCGGAACCAAGCCTACCATGTTCATGTACAAGAACGTTGGCGACAATACCCTGCTGATAACCTACAAGATGGGCAGCAATACCGGTTACCTCTACAAGGCTTCCGCAGGAAGCACGTTCTATTCCACCGGCTCCGTGGCTGTTGCGGATTCCTCCACGAACCACAACTACGCCAAGGGCGACAACTTCAGAATAAACCTCTACTACGACTATCCGGCGGAGAACTTCCAGTCCGTTGTGGATTCCCTCGGGGACAACGGCATGTCGGATATCATCTCCTACTCCAACAAGAACGGCGAAGAATGGTACGCGGCGGTTTCCAAGGTGGGCGGTGAGAACGGGCTGTATGCCATCGCTTCTGCGGAAGTGAAGCGCAGCGTGGGAGCGTTCTCCTCCGGCGCGGCTAATACCATCATCGTTGTGACAGTGCTCCTGTCCCTGATATCCCTGGCAGGCGCGATAGTGGTTTCCATTCTTGCGACAGCCCCCCTCAAGGTCATTGAGGAAACCCTGGAGAAGGTGCGCCGCGGCGATCACGAAGCGCGTATTCCAACTGAAGTCAGCAACAACGAGTACGGACAGATGTCCCGTGCGTTCAACAACCTGCTTGATGAGATCGTTGTCAGCGAGGACAGATATCGAACCATCACGGAGATGTCCGACAACATCATCTTCGAGTGGAATTTCAAGACCAACGAGGTATTCTTCACCAACAACTTCAACAAGAAGTTCAGCTACCGCGCGCCGTCCGACCACTTCGGCGACAGCTTCCTGCTCAAGGCGAAGCTCCACGAGGACGACGCTGAGCGCTACAAGGAGGATCTTGAGAAGCTCAGCCACGGTGAGGAGTTCAAGCACAACGAGTACCGTATGAAGAACATCTACGGCGACTACATCTGGGTGCTGATAAGAACCGCGACCCTGCGCGACAAGGAGGGCAATCCCCAGAAGGTGGTAGGCGTCATACTGGACATCGACCGTGCAAAGAAGAGCGAGCAGCAGTTGACCGCGCGTGCAAGCTTCGACTCGCTCACCGAGCTTTACAACCGTGAGACCATTGAGAGCCAGATCGACAACGAGATCAACCTTTCCGAGGCGCGTAAGAGCGAGATGGCAGTCCTGTTCATCGACGTGGACGACTTCAAGCACTACAACGACCAGTACAGCCACGCTACCGGCGACCAGGTGCTCAAGTTCGTTGCGCGCACCATCAAGGGCGTTGTCAGCGAGTTCGGATTTGCCGGACGATACGGCGGCGACGAGTTCATCGCCTGCGTCCGCAATGCAGAGATCAACGACCCCACGCGCGTTGCCCAGGACATCATCTCCAGACTTGAAGAGGGCTTCGAGTGCGACGGTAGCCACCTCACCGTCAGCGTTTCCATCGGTATCTCCATGATCAAGGACGACTACAACACCCGTGTTGAGTACATCATCGGTAAGGCAGACGACGCAATGTACTCCGTTAAGAAAAACGGTAAATCCAATTACGCATATATTTGATTGCCGGAACAACGGCAATCAAATATGCAAATTTCCTCTTTCAATCCCCGGATTGGGGATTGAATTCCGCTTCGCGGAACCGGGAAATTCGCAGGCTGCTCCCCTGGATACACTTTCATTTCACTCAATGTTCCCCCTGCGAAAAGCAGGGGGAATTTGCATTTATCGCCGGAACATCGGCGATAAACGCTCAAATTTTCCCTTGCACCTCCAGAGTGGAGGTTGCATTCCGGCTTCGCCGGAACCGGGAAAATTCGCATGTTGCTCCTCTGGCTGTACTGCATTTATCGCCGGAACATCGGCGGAAGTGCTGATTAAATAAATCCCTGTGTGACAACACAGAAAAATCTATATAGAGGCTCCCGAACGGCGAGGTCACAAAAGCAGAATTTTCATGCTAAAAAAGGTTGCGCAACTCCCATAAGTGTGCTATAATGAATATGTATTGCATAATTCGACTTAATACAGACAATAAGGAATCGTAATGATAAAAGAAAACCAAAGACTGCTGAACCGCGTGAATGTGGTGACGGACGCCGTGGCGGCGCTGGCGGCGGTGGCAGCCGCCTACCTGATTGTATTCATCCTGCTGGATTTCGACAGGAACTACCCGTTCACGGACTACCTGCGGCTGGCGCTCATATTTATCCCGGTGCAGCTTATCACCTACGCCTGCATGGGACTCTACGGCTCGTTCCGGAGCAAGAACTTCGCAACGGAACTGGGGCGGCTGTTCGGAGCGTTCCTCCTGGACGGATTGGCGCTCGTTGCCCTGCTTTACGTCGTCAGGATAATCAACTTCTCCCGGTGGGCGCTGGCGGTGTTCCTGGTGATGGACCTGCTGATAGTCACCATCAAGCGCTTCGTATTGCGAAAGACCCTCCGGAAAGTCCGCGAGAGCGGCTATAACCGCAAATACGTCCTCATCGTCGGCAGCGGAGATGCCGCGCAGGAATACCTCCGCACGATACGGGAGCAGCGCTGGCTCGGATTCGAGTGCGCCGGCTGCGTGGCGGATTCCCCCCTGCCCGGGGCGGAACTCCTCGGCGGCATGGACTCCCTGCTGAAAGTGCTGGAGGAGCGCAGCTACGACGAGGTAGTGTGCGCGCTGGGCAGCGATGAGAGCCGCCAGCTCGCCGCCGCCGTGGAGGCATGCGAACTCACCGGAACGAAGATCTCCGTCATTCCCAGCATATATAAGTACATGTCCTCCTCGCCGGCAATAGACGTCGTGGGGAATATCCCGATGATGAACATTCGCCGGATCCCCCTGGACAACATCGGAAACGCCGCGCTGAAACGCGCGCTGGATATCTTCGGCTCCCTGGTGCTGCTGGTGCTGACCTCTCCCGTAATGCTCGTCAGCATGCTGATAATAAAGCTCACCATGGGCGGAAAGGTCATATTCAAACAGCAGCGCGTCGGACTAAACAAGAAGATATTCACCATGTACAAGCTGCGCTCCATGCGCGACAGCGCGGAAAAGGACACCGCCTGGTCCACGGAGAACGACCCCCGGCGCACGAAATTCGGCGCATTTATCCGGAAATTCTCCATCGATGAGCTGCCGCAGCTGGTGAACGTCCTCAAGGGCGACATGAGCCTTGTCGGACCGCGCCCCGAGATTCCGTTCTATGTGAACGACTTCAAGGATAAAATCCCCATGTACATGATAAAGCACCAGGTAAAGCCCGGCATGACCGGACTGGCACAGATAAACGGCTACCGCGGCGATACCTCGATAGAGAAGCGGATAGAGTTCGACGTGCAGTACATAGAGAACTGGAACTTCTTCATGGACATCTCGATCCTGCTTCGCACCGCGTTCAGCGGATTCATGAACAAGGAAAAGCTATCCCACAGAAAAAGGAAATCCAAACCATACAGACCGGAGAAACAAAACATGAACAACAAAGCTAAAACAGACCTGATGGCGCTGGCAATGTTCCTGCCCTCCATCATCGCTCTGGCGTTCGTGCCGGTGATACTCAGGATAACGAATATCACCACGACGTTCAGAGAAACCTACATGTACAACGGCGGCACCGAGGCTACCTCCGACGGAAGCACCGTGTACAACCTCATCGACACCTACTCCCAGGGAAAGGCGCTGGCGGTGCTGGTGCTCGCCATCATCATGATATTCATGGCGCTCATCTGCTGCCTGTCCCTGTTCCGGCGCATTGAGAAGCGCTCCCTCGTGTATGTGGGCGCCTCCGTGGTGTACATCATCATGACCCTCGCCTCCGCCATCACGTCGGAGTATTCCCAGATCGCGTTCAGCGGCGAATACGACCGTGCAGAGGGATTCTGGACGACTGCGTGCTATTTCGTCATGTTCCTGTTTTCGATGTACGCTTTCCGCACCTCGGGGAATTTCAGATACCTGATGTATGGACTGTTCTTCTGCGTCGGCGTGAACTTCGTCCTCGGCGTGACCCAGGTCACCGGGCATAACCTCCTCCAGCAGGAGTGGTTCATGAACCTCATCGCCGACAGCACACTGCGCGGCAACCTCTCCACCGACGGATTCTACACCGCCGGAAAGCTCGCCAACGGCGCGCTCTACCACAGCAACTACATGGGCAGCTTCACCGGACTTGCGGTGCCGCTGCTGACAGTTATGTCCATGTACGCCGAGAACAAGCTCCAGCGCGTGCTCTGCATCGTTTTCGACGCCATGGCGGTGTTCCTGCTGGTTGGCTCCGCGGCACGAAGCGGCGTTGTCGCGGTCGCTGCGGCTTTCGTTGTCGGAATCATCGTGTTCGCACGCCAGATAGCGAAGCACTGGAAGCCTTGCCTTATCCTCGTGGCTTCCGCGGCGGTGGTGGTCGTTGGCGCGAACTTCGCGCTGAAGAACCAGCTGTTCAACCGTCTGCCCTCCCTCGTGAACGACGCGGTGGGACTTTTCCTGCCCTCCTCCGACGAGGACAGCGACCTTTACTCCAAGCTGCCCCTGCGCGAGATATCCACGCCCTCCGGCGGAAAGCTGGTGCTCACCGGGCAGACGGATACGCTGACCGTGGGATTCGACAGCGACCGCCTGGACTACACCTTCACGAATTCCGCAGGCGGCGCTGTCGTGCCGACCTACGACTACTCCTTCAACGATGATTACGGGAAGCTGAGCATTTCCGCAGACTACGGCAGCGGCGTATTCACCGTCACCGCCGGCACAATGACCCGTAAATACACCCTCACCGACAGCAACGCCCTGGTCGGCGAGGACGGATTCGGCAAGGTCTATTCCGAGGACGGGCTGTATTGTATCGAAGCCTCCGAGATAGGCGTGCTGACTGCGTACCTGGACAACGGCGCGTATGTCTACATCGAGTGCGACGACGACAACGGAATGCTGATATTCACCCAGGAGGACGGCGAAACTCCCTTGACCGGGGTGCTGACGTATTCCTTCCCCGGGACGCTGGACGATGTATTCCTGCGCACCGAGGGCTCCGACGACACCAGCGGTGTCCGCGACATCATCGCGATGTATTTCAGCGGCGACGAGCACAACTCCCTGTTCTTCCAGATGCTGAACCAGAAGAAGATACAGATGATCCACTTCCGCACCGCAGACCCGATGATACCCGTGAACGCCGACCACATCGGCTTTGAGGGCAAGGAGGAGCTTGGTTCCTCCCGTGGCTACATCTGGTCGAGGACGCTGCCGCTGCTGAAGAACTGCGTCATCACCGGCTACGGCGCGGATACGTTCACCTATGTGTTCCCCCAGAACGACATGCTGGCGAAGTACTACTCCTACAAGCAGTTCGGTCAGGGCTTCTACATCACCGTGGACAAGTCGCACAACATGTATATCCAGATTTTCCTTTCCAACGGACTTATCGCGCTTGTCGCGTTCCTTGTGATAGTCGTGTTCTATCTGGTGGACTGCTTCCGGCTGTACGCCCTGCGAAGGGAATACCGCCGCGAACAGACGATGGGCGCGGCTGTCATGCTGGGAATCGTGGGATACCTTGCCGCCGGAATGTTCAACGACTCCGTGGTATCCGTGGCGCCGATGTTCTGGGTGCTTCTGGGCACCGGCGCGGCGCTGAACACCATCAACCGCCGCATGGACAGGAATGTCGTCCTGGACGATGAATACGCCCCGGTGGCTGAGGAGCCTGCTCCTGACCCGGAGGACGCCGAGAGGGAGCGCACCGCTGCGGCTGCCGGAGAGATACTGGCGGCGGCGATACGCGAGGGTCAGAAGAACCGCGCGAAGTCCGTCAGCCGTGAGGACGTGAACGGACTGCTGGAGGATATCCGGGCGATGAATCGTGACTCCGCACCCGGGGAGGATTCCGCGGACGGGACGGAGGACGGCAATGATAACGGCTGACTTCCACACGCACACTGACTTCTCCTCCGACAGCGACCAGCCGATGGAGGGCGCCCTGGAGGCGCTCATCGCCAAGGGAATAAGCACAGTGTGCTTCACCGAGCACATGGACATGGACTACCCCGGCGGTGAGTTCGACCTGGACACCGCCGCCTACCGCGCCCGTCTGATGGAGCTGCGCGAGCGGTTCCGGGGGCGGATCGAGGTGCTGTTTGGCGTGGAGCTGGGGCTGATGGACTACCTCGCGCCCCGGCTGGAGGAGTACGTTTCCGGGTGGGATTTCGACTTCATCATCGGGTCGTCGCACCTGGTGGACGGGGTGGACCCCTACTACCCGGAGTATTTCGCGGAGCACGGCGACCACAACGGGATACTGCGCTATTTCGAGAGCATTCTGGCGAATATCGCGGCGTTCCGGGACTTCGACGTGTACGGGCACCTGGACTACGTCGTGCGGTACAGCGGCGCGAAAAGCTACCGCCCGGCGGACTACGCGGAGCTTCTGGACGAGATACTGAAGCGGCTCATCGCGACAGGCAGGGGAATAGAGCTGAACACTGCCGGGCTGAAATACGGGCTGGGCTGGGCGCATCCGCACCCGGACCTGCTGCGGCGCTACCGCGAGCTTGGCGGAGAGATCATCACGGTAGGCTCCGACGGGCACCGCGCGGAGCACTACGCCTGGGATTTCGACCGGGCAGGGGAAATCCTCCGGGCGGCAGGGTTCGAATACTACACGGTGTTCCGGGGCAGAAAGCCGGAGATGGTAAGGATATAAAGTAAGGGGAGGGCAAATGCCCTGCCCAGATACCATCGAAAGACTTATCAAATCTTGCGTAGCATACTGAAAGTTTTCGGTCCAGCCTTTTTCAAAAGGCTGGCGAGTCGAGGGCAGCGCCCTCGTCGCCGTCCGCAGACGGCGAAATTCCTAACGATAATAAAGCGCTAAAGGGGTGTGGGGGAAAACAAGAGTTTTCCCCCACAGTTTCTTTCAAATTCCCTGCCGTATCGACTTTTTCGACAGACTGAGGGGAGGGCATTTGCCCTCCCCCTTGTGTTTGTTATGTTGCGCTTATTGCGCTTATCCCTCGGGAACAAGAACCGCGTAGTTGCCCTCGTCGCGCTTGTAAACCACGTTTACGGCGCCAGTTTCCGCGTTCTTGAACATGAAGAATGTGTGATCCAGCAGGTTCATCTGGAGTATAGCCTCGTCAACGGACATCGGACGCAGGTGGAACTTCTTCTCGCGGATAACCTCGTACTCCTTCTCCTCAGGCTCGGGTGAGAGTCCCTCGAACGCGCCGGAGCGCAGGCTCTTCTCGACCTTGGTCTTCTGCTTCCTGATCTGGCGGATCACGCGGTCAACGGTGACGTCGAGCGCGTCGTTCTTATCCTTCGCGGACTGTTCCGCACGGTAGATGATCCCGTTATATTTTACCGTAAGCTCCAGAATTATCAGCTCTCTGCGCTCCTCCAGCGTGATCTTCGCTTCTGCCTCCTCCGGGAAGAACCGGTCGAGCTTGGCGCTCAGCTTCTGGGTCGCGTAGTCCGTGAAGGACTGGTTGATCGTGAGCTTCTTTGCGGTGATGGTTACTTTCATACAAATCATTCCTTTCGGGGTCCTCCGGCGGTACTTCTGCACTCCGTCTGACCGGGATTTATAAGGCGGCTCCGGGTTTTCGCCCTTTGCTTTCGCCTGTATACATTGTAACATATTTATTGCAAATATACAAGTCCCTTTCGGAAATTTCAGCTTTTTTACACATTCTGCACAAACAGTACTGTAAATTTTGTACAAAGGGGGGCGTGAGGGACTTATTTGCCGGCCTCCGCCGCAGCTTCTTACGGACTGTTCTCCCGGGCGGCATAAAAACAGGGGGCTGAGATATTTCCCAGTCCCCTGAAATTTATTGCACTAATTCCGAATTACGAATTAATACATTCCGCCCATGCCGCCGGCAGGCATTGCAGGGGCAGCCGGAGTTTCCTCGGGCTTGTCAGCTACGAGGGACTCGGTGGTGAGTACCATTGCGGCAACGGAAGCAGCGTTCTGGAGTGCGGAACGTGTTACCTTAGCCGGGTCAACGATACCAGCGGAGATCATATCGCCGTAGGTTTCAGTGTAGGCGTCGAAGCCGTAGCCTACCTTGCCCTCGCGGTTGATGGTGTCGATGATGACGGAGCCTTCCAGACCTGCGTTCAGCGCGATCTGGCGAACCGGCTCTTCCAGTGCGCGGAGTACGATCTTCGCACCAGTCTTTTCGTCGCCCTCGAGGGTTTCAACGAGAGCCTTTACAGCAGGCATAGCGTTGATGAGCGCTGTACCGCCGCCGGCTACGATGCCTTCCTCAACGGCTGCCTTGGTTGCTGCGAGAGCGTCCTCAATACGGAGCTTCTTCTCCTTCATCTCGACCTCGGTAGCTGCGCCGACCTTGATCACGCCTACGCCGCCGGAGAGCTTAGCCAGTCTTTCCTGGAGCTTCTCCTTATCGAACTCGGAGGTGGTGTTCTCGATAGCGTTCTTTATCTCGTGGACTCTGTCCTTGATGGCGTCCTTATTGCCGCAGCCGTCAACGATGATGGTGTTCTCCTTGTTGACCTTGACCTGCTTAGCGCGGCCGAGCTGGTTGATCTGGGTCTCCTTGATGTCAAGACCGAGTTCCTCGGTGATGACTTCGCCGCCGGTCAGGATAGCGATATCCTTGAGCATTTCCTTACGTCTGTCGCCGAAGCCGGGAGCCTTGACAGCAACGCATACGAACACGCCTCTCAGCTTGTTCAGGATAATGTTGGTCAGAGCGTCGCCCTCAACGTCCTCGGCGATGATGACGAGCTTCTTGCCGGCCTGTACGATCTGCTCGAGCAGGGGGAGTACGTCCTGAATGGAGGAGATCTTCTTATCTGTGATGAGTATATACGGATCGTCGATAACAGCTTCCATCTTATCGGTATCTGTTACCATGTAGGGGGAGATATAGCCGCGGTCGAACTGCATACCCTCGACTACCTCGGAGTAGGTTTCAGCGGTCTTGCCCTCTTCCAGGGTGATAACGCCGTCTGCGGTGACCTTCTCCATAGCCTCGGCGATGAGCTTACCAACGGATTCGTCGCCGGCGGATACGGTAGCGACTCTCTCGATGTCCTTGCTGCCGTTTACTGCCTGGGAGTTCTTCTTGATCTGCTCAACGGCTGCGTCAACTGCCTTCTGCATGCCCTTCTTGACTACCATGGGGTTAGCGCCGGCTGCGATGTTCTTCATGCCCTCGCGTACCAGTGCCTGTGCCAGCAGCGTAGCGGTGGTTGTGCCGTCGCCTGCTGCGTCGTTGGTCTTGGTCGCAACTTCCTTCACGAGAGCCGCGCCCATGTTCTGGAATGCGTCCTCAAGCTCGATCTCCTTTGCGATGGTAACGCCGTCGTTGGTGATCAGCGGACTGCCGTACTTCTTGGAGAGCACCACGTTTCTGCCCTTCGGACCGAGCGTGATCTTAACTGTATCAGCCAGGGTGTCTATACCTGCCTGGAGAGCCTTGCGGGCTTCTTCGCCGTAAATGATGTCCTTTGCCATAATGAATTCCTCCTGTTACGAAAATACTTGATCTGTCGGAATACCTGCCGGAGCAGGCTGTTGGAATGATTTTACTCTACTACTGCGAGAATGTCGGACTGTCTGAGTATGGAGTACTCAACGCCGTCCACCTTGACCTCTGTGCCGGCGTACTTGCTGATAAGCACCTTGTCGCCTACTTTGACGTTCATGGTGACTTCCTTGCCGTCAACGTTTCCGCCGGGGCCTACTGCGACGATCTCTGCGATGGAGGGCTTCTCCTGTGCGGAAGCTGTCAGGATAATACCGCTCTTGGTGGTTTCCTCAGCTTCAACCATCTTTATCACTACGCGGTCTGCTAAAGGCTTGATTGTCATAACTATATCCTCCTTAAAATTCAGGGCGCAGGCGCACCCTGTATAAATAATGTACATATTTTAGCACTCTGTTTATCTGAGTGCTAATTATATTTTAACCATTTTTCAGAATAAATCAAGGGGTAACGGGGACTTTTTTGCAAAGTTTGTCAGAGTTGTGCAATATATCTCTATTGTCTGCATTGGATTTGTGGAATGTGCACATAAACTCCAACCGTGCGCTGCCGACATATAATATAGATATTCCAGGATATTCCCGTAAATGCGCCGGAATAACGCCAGGCAGGTAGGGAATTCCGGAAAAAATTCCGGGGGAGTGCAACCTTTTTGCCCGGGATCTGGTTTTACTTATGAATTCAGAAAGAAGCGGCGCAGAAAAATAAAAGCCGCTGATATCCGGGTATACCCGGTCCGATCGGAGAAACATGATATGCAGACACTATCACTGAGTGCTGCGGAAAGCTTTGAGGAGGTTATGGAGCTGTACATGCCCATGGTGTACAGAATAGCCCTGTCCAGGCTCGGCGACCGCAGCGAAGCGGAGGACATCACCCAGGAGGTATTCCTGCGGTATTTCCGCACAGGCATGACCTACAGCAGCGAGGAGCACCGGAAGGCGTGGCTTATCCGGTGTACGGTAAACTGCGCGATAAATTCCGCCACGTCAGCGTGGAACCGCCACCGGGCGTCCGGCGAAATGCTGGAGAATTCCGCCGGGGGCGTTGACGAACCTGCCGACCCCGGCTGCGAGGAACAGTTCGAGAAAACCGAGCGCCGCATGACGGTGCTTAGCGCCGTGAACCGGCTGCCCGAGAAATACCGCGTGGTTATCCACCTGTTCTATTTCGAGGACATGTCCGTGGCGCAGATAAGCGCGGCGACCGGGGACGGAATATCCACGGTCAAGTCGCAGCTCAGCCGCGCCCGAAAGCTGCTGAAGCCGATACTCAGCGAAGAATTCCCAGGGGAGGTGGTTTTCTGATGGATCTCAGAGAGGAATACAAGAAGTCTATGGAGAGCAGTTCCCCGGACAGAGAAGCGATGGACAGAATGAAGGCCGCTGTCCTGGCTAAGATAGCCGCAGGAGAGGGCGAGCCGGGTATCCCGGAGGTCAACAAGGAGAGGAAGCCGCTGCCCCTGCGCCGTATCGCATACATCGGCGGCGCCGCCGCAGCCTGCGCGGTGATCGCGGTTTCCGCCGCGACGATAATCCCGAATATCAGGGGAGCAAACGACATGGTGAGCGCCGGGGAATCCAGCAGCGCCGCAGAATCCGGCAGCGCCGCTTCAATACAGGCGTCCGCCGGCGCGGATACCTCCGGCGATACCGGCGCGGAAGCCTGGGATACGGCTGCCCCCGGGGAGATACAGGACAGTATAAACGTCGAAGGAACGGCGAGCGACAGCGCTGTGATAACCTGGGAGGGCAGCCTTGATGATAATATGCCGAATCCCGAAGCCGGATACGACCCGGGGTACGGTCAGACCGCGGAGGACGCTCCGGACAACAGCATTGACGTAATGCCGGATCTTATCCCGAACACCGGGGTGGACTCCACCCCCAACAAGGGCAGCACTCCCCCGGAGGAACCGCCCGCAAGCGACGAGCCGGACGATTCCGATTCGGACAGCATCACGGGGCTTCCGGACAAGGGATATACCGGGGAAGCCTGGGGATTCGGCTCCGCTGAGATATGCGCGACCGGGGAAATCGGAGGAAGCTCCGACAGGAATTCCGAGATGTCCACCGAGGAATACTGTGACGAAACGGCGGAGTTTGGCATGACCCTCGATGAAGCGCTGGACACGGAGGAAGCTGCGCCGGAGCGCGAGATCACCATTGTTTTCAGCGGCGGCGACTGGGTTTCCTACGCCGGGGAGAGGTACACCCTCTGCAAGCGGAAGCCCCCGGAGGGCATTCCGGTGAACGCCGTGGATCCTGTCACCAGGACGCACTACCACGTGGTGCAGAGCGGCGGTACGATCGCGGTCTACCAGTCAGGTAAGCTGGTGGGAGTATACAAAAAGTAATAATTGGCGGTGTGTTGCCTGGGAGTAACACGCCGCCTTTTTTATAGAGCGGATTTCGTCGAAATGCTGTTTTTGCGGCGTTGGAATTGGCGAATATGTAAAAAATCTGGAAAGCATTAATCTGAGGTTGACACTCCGATTGTTATAATATAAAATAGTATAAAGGCAGGGAATCCCTGTCGGGAGGAGAAAACGGCGGCGCGTGCAGTGCCGCCGCATTCACGGGGAGGAATCAGGCACCGCCCCGGAAAAAGGAGGAATGAACATGGGTCTGTTTGACAGGCTGTACAGCGCGGCTTCCGCAGAGGTACCGGCGAAGAAATCCATTGCCGGGCTGCGCGTCGAGAGGTTCTCGTTTGCGGCGCTGCCGGAGAGCCTCGAGGAAATGCGGGCGCTTCCGGAGGCTGATCTGGTTGATCCGTTCAAGACTGCGGCGCTGACAGTGTGTGCGCTGTGCGCCTACGCTGCGGACAGGGGGGTCGGCACGGAAATGCTGAACTGGCTGAAGGAGCCGTATCCGCTGACAGGGCAGGATATCGCACTGCTGGACAACGGCTTACGGGACGGCAGGGAGTACGTTCCGTTCTCGTATTTCGCCGGGGCGGTTCCGGAGAACGGCTACATTCCGGGCAGACCGTTTACCGTGAGCGTGTGCAGCGACCACAATTCCGGCGCGGAGCAGGGGTATATGCGGCTGCTCGTTCTCTCCGGCGGCTCGGATACTCCGCGTCCCGTCAAGCTGCGCATGAGGGGGGACGGAAGGTGGTTCCTGTGGGAGCAGCGCCTCCTGCCGGATATCATTTAGCCTAAGTCCGCAGATGTGTGTAAATAAATCAAACAGGGCGAATATCACTTCGCCCTGTTTGCTTGTCGAAAAAATAGATTTTGCCCACGAAGTGGGCTTTTTAAATCAGTTTTTTGCCACGGGTTAAGGGTGACTGCGTCGACCCTGCCGGGTGCAAAAAACACTTCTATCCCAGCAAGTGTATTGGAAACGGCTTCGCCTTATTCCTTACGCGCGCGGCTTGCATTTTATCTTCGATAAAATGCGTAAGGCTTGGCAAAGCCAAGCCAGTGGATTTGTTCGGCGGAAAAGCCCCTTTAGGGGATTTTTCGACGGTCTGACAGGGCGAATATCACTTCGCCCTGTATTTTTATTTGTCGTCCTTCCAGGTTTTTTCGCTGATGATGTACCTGGGGCGGTGCTTTACTTCCATGTAGATCTTCCCGATGTATTCGCCGATGACCCCGATGGAGATAAGCTGCACTCCGCTGAGGAAGCATATGATACATGTGGTGGACGCCCAGCCGCTGACGGTGTTCCCGAGTATTGCCTCCACGACCGCCCAGATTATCCCCACGAAGCTGATCAGCGCCACGATCAGTCCCAGCACGAAGATCATCTTGATGGGCTTGATGGACAGGCTGGTTATCCCGTCGAAGGCGAGCGCCAGCATTTTGCTCAGCGGATAGTGGGATTTCCCGGCGGCGCGCTCGCTGCGCTCGTAGTACACCGAGGTGCTCTTGAATCCGACCAGGGGGACCATTCCGCGCAGGAATATGTTGACCTCCCTGAATTTCGCAAGCTCCTGGAGCGCGCGGCTGCTTATCAGGCGGTAGTCCGCGTGGTTGTACACCACCTCCGCGCCCATGGCGTTCAGCAGCTTGTAGAAGCTCTCGGCGGTGAATCTCTTGAAGAAGGTGTCGGTGTCCCGGCGCGACCGCACGCCGTAGACTATCTCGCAGCCCTCGTGGTAGGCGGCGACCATTCCGTCCATGGCGTTGATGTCGTCCTGCCCGTCGCAGTCAATGCTGATGGTGATGTCGCACATGTCCTTGGCGGTCATAAGTCCGGCGAGGACCGCGTTCTGGTGCCCCCGGTTGCGGCTCTGGGAAATCCCGATGAAGTGCTCGTCCTCCTCGGACAGGCGTGTGATTATGTTCCAGGTGTCGTCCCGGCTGCCGTCGTTCACGAACATCACCCGGCTGTCCTGTGTTATCTGCCCCGCCTGCGCCAGGGACTTTATCTTCGCAAGGAACATCGGTGCCGTTATCGGCAGGACTTCCTGCTCGTTATAGCATGGTACTACTATTATAAGACGCGGTGTCATTCTGACCTCTTTTCCCCGGATTCCCGGGCTTCCTTATTCCATTCCCTTATAGTATACCATCTCCCACCCATCTTGTCAACTGCCGCGAAGCCGCGGCAGGCAATACGGGGAAAGGAGCCACAAGAGAAATACGCTGTCACCCGAGCAATGGCGTGGCTCTTATAATTCCGTATGGGAGGGGTGTTCCCGTAATTCTCGAAAACGAAGTGCAAAAAAATGGGCGGATTTTAAATCCGCCCATAATTATTGTATGTGCCTTATTGTTCGGGTGACAGCGCTATCCCTAAGTGGTTCGCTTCCCCGTATTGCCAGCCGCGGCTTCGCGGCTTAGAGTTCGATGATGATGTCGTTTTCGGGCTTGAGGATAGAGTCGAGGATAAGTTTGCCCTCGATCTTAGTGCCGTTTACGGTGACGGACTTCACGCCGTGCTCGGAGCCGTTGGGGTTCTTTACGGTGACGTGGAGCTTCTTGCCGCGGAAGGTCTTGTCCATGGTGTATTCCTTCCACTCGGAGGGGATAGACGGGTCGATGACGATACCCTTTGTTTCAGGATTCAGACCCAGGATACCCTCGGTAGTACCTACCATAACGGTAGAAGCGGTACCTGTCAGCCAGTGAACGTGTGCGCGGCCTGCGAACGGGCTGTCCTTGCCCTCGACGAACTGACCGTAAACGTACGGCTCGAGCACTCTGTGCTCTGCGTTATCGTTGTAGGTGGCAGGAGCTGCCTCGGTCCAGTACTTGTACGCGCGGTTGCCGTGACCCAGCTTGGATTCAGCCAGGATCAGCCAGCCCTGCGGCTGGGAGAAGATACCTGCGTTCTCCTTGGTGCACTTGTTGAAGCACTGCATGAGCGCTCCGGGGAAGCCGTGCTTTACATAGGGCGGATACATTACCATTGCGCCGTAGGGAGTGTTCAGCTCGCGCTCAACGCTGTCCATAGCCTTCTCGCCCTGCTCCTTGGTTGCGAAGCCGGAGATTACGGACCAGCTCTGCGGATTCAGCCACATGGAAGCCTCGGGATCGGTGCGCTGACCGATAACGGTGCCGTCCTCCTTGTAGCCGCGGATCCATCTGTCCTCGTTCCAGCAGGCGGAGAGGATAGTGTCGAGCTTTGCCTTGATCTCATCGAGGTACTTGACGTACTCGGTGTCGTTCTTCTCGACTGCGTAGGTGCGCAGGATCTTCACTGCGTAAACCAGCTGGAATGCAACGAAAGTGGACTCGCCCTGCTTGCCGAGGCGGAGGCAGTCGTTCCAGTCTGCGTGCAGACCTGCGGGCATGCCGTGGGTTCCGAGGTGGTTCATGGAGAAGTCGATGGCTCTCTTGAGGTGGTCGTATACAGTGCCCTTCTCGCCGTCGTTAGCGTAGAATATCTCCTCGTCCAGGAACGCGGAGTCGCCGCTCTCGGAAACGTACTTGTAAACGGTCGGGAACAGCCACAGAGCGTCGTCTGCGCGGTAGCTGGGGTGACCGGTCTGCTTTGCGTATACGGAGTTCTCGTCGTTCTCGTCGGGGTGGTTCTCCTGACCTGCCTTGTGGTCGTACTTAACGAGGGGCAGACCAGCGCCGTTCGTTACCTGAGCGGAGAGCATGAACTCGATCTGCTTCTTCGCCATCTCGGGAGCGAGGTGGATAACGCCCTGGATATCCTGAACGGTGTCGCGGTAGCCGAAGCCGTTACGCAGACCGCAGTACTGGAAAGAAGCCGCTCTGGACCAGATGAAGGTGATGAAGCAGTTGTATGCGTTCCAGGTGTTGACCATGTTGTTGAAGTTTGCGTCGGGGGTGTGTACCTGGAGGTTGTTCAGCTTGCTGTGCCAGAAGTTCTTGAGCTGCTCGAGTTCAGCGGCAACGGTGCCGGGCTTCTCGTACTTTGCGATGATCTCGGTGATCTCGGCCTCGGTCTTCTGACCGCCGAGGACGTAGGTCAGCTCCTTGCTCTCGCCGGGCTGGAGGACGATGTCGCTCTCGAGCGCGCCGCAGGAGTTGGTGTTGTAGTTGAGGTCGCCCTTGAGTCCCTCCTCGATGCCCTTGGGGTTAGCGTAGCTTCTGTAGGAGCCTACGAAAGAATCGCGGTCGCCGCAGTAAGCGTCCACCTTTGCAGCTGCAAGACCGAGGAATCTGCCGCTGTTGGGGTTGTAGATCTCGTTCTGCATCTGGTGGATATAGTTGCCCTTGAAGTAGGTGCGTGTGATGAACAGAGTATACTGGAGGTTTACCTGATCCTGCTCGTAGTTCGGGTCGTTGACGAACTCGCAGTAGCCGGTAACGGCGAGCTTTCTGGGCTTGTCGGAGGTGTTTGTTACCTTTGCCGCCCATACCTCGTATGTAGCGCCCTGGGGAACGTAGTAGGTCACCTCGGACTTGACGCCCTTGTACTCGGAGGTGATGATGGTGTATGCGGTACCGTGGCGGCACTCGCTCTTGAATTCATCGAGGGGCTTGCATACGGGCGCCCAGGAAGCGGACCAGTATTCGCCTGTTTCCTGATCGCGCAGGTAAACGTAGCGTCCGGGGGTGTCGTTTGCAACGCCGTTGAAGCGGTAGCGGATAACACGTCCGTTAGCGCCGCTCTTTACGAAGCTGTAGCCGCCGGCGTTGTTGGAAATGATAGCGCCGTACTCGGGGTCGCCGAGGTAGTTTGCCCATGCGGACGGTGTGTCCGGACGGGTGATGACATACTCCTTGTTGAGTTCGTCGAAATGTCCGTAGTTCATTGGTATTCCTCCATTTATAGTTCCGCACGCGGCGGTGTATTTACTATTCCGGCTGTATTCCAGCCCTGCTTATATTATAACATAAAACGTTTACATTTCAAGGGCGGTGTTTTGCACAAAGTTTTTACGACTTTTTTGTGCATTGTGACAGCCGCCGCAGTATTGCAGGGGAAATTCGCTGAAATAAGACAGAGGAGCGGATCCCGTCCGCTCCCCATTGTGTATTCATACCTTTTTGCGAGTGCCGAGGGTCCTCATTGCGTTCAGTATCGCGATGACTGCCACGCCCACGTCGCCGAATACTGCGACCCACATGTTCGTTATGCCCAGGGCGGTCAGTATCATTATCAGCACCTTCACGCCGATGGCGAACACGATGTTCTGCATTACTATCGCGTGGGTCTTCCGGGAGATACGCACCGCGGTGGGGAGGCTCTCGATGTTGTCGTTCATCAGGACTATGTCCGCCGCCTCTATCGCTGCGTCGCTTCCCATGGCGCCCATCGCGATTCCCACATCGGCACGGGCGAGGGCAGGTGCGTCGTTCATTCCATCGCCCACGAACACCAGGGTGGAGCCTTCCGGCTTTGCCTTGTACAGCTCCTCCACCCGGGACACCTTGCCGTCCGGCAGAAGCTCCGCGTGGAATTCGTCGATGCCTGCCTGCCTTGCGACAGCCTCCGCGGCTGCCTTCCGGTCGCCGGTCAGCATTATCGTCCTGGCGCTGCACAGCTTCTTCAGCGAAGCCAGCGCCGCAGGAGTTCCGGGCTTTATCTCGTCGGATATCACGATATACCCGGCGTACTTCCCATCGACCGCGCAGTGTACCACTGTCCCGGCGGAATCCACCGCAGGCACGGGGATATTCTCGCGCTCCATCAGGCGGTGGTTGCCAACGAGGGCGGTCTTGCCGCCGACCTGCGCCCGGACTCCGTAGCCGGCTATCTCCTCCGCGTCGGAGGCGGTCACCGTGAGGGACGCCTTCTTGCCCTCGGCGATGATGGACTGCGCTATCGGGTGGGTGGAGTAGCTCTCCGCCGCCGCGCAGATTCCCAGAAGCTCCTCCCGGGACATTCCCCCGGGGACTATCTCAGTCACCGCAAAGCTGCCCTTTGTGAGGGTTCCGGTCTTGTCGAAAACGAAGGTCTGCGCCCTGGCGAGTTCCTCCATGTAGTTCGCGCCCTTTATCATGATACCGTGCCTGGAGGCTCCGCCGATACCGCCGAAATAGGAGAGCGGCACCGAAATGACCAGCGCGCAGGGGCAGGATACTACCAGGAAGGACAGCGCGCGGTATACCCAGCCGTCCTCGCCTATCCAGGAGGAGAGGTCCGTGAATCCGTTCAGGGCGCAGGTTATCAGCCCGGGGATCAGTGCCAGGGCGACCGCCAGGAATACCACGATGGGGGTGTAGACCCTGGCGAACTTCGTGATGAAGTTCTCGGTCTTTGCCTTGTTCTCGCTGGAGTTCTCCACCAGCTCCAGGATACGCGCCACGGTGGAGTCGGAATAGGGGCGCGACACCTTCACGCGGAGCATTCCGTTGGTGTTGATGCAGCCGCTTATCACGTCGTCGCCCTCGGCAACGGGGCGGAGTGCACTCTCGCCGGTGAGCGCGGCGGTATTCAGCTCGGAGGAGCCTGCAATAACCACGCCGTCCAGCGGAACTCTCTCGCCGGGGCGTACTACCACGATCTCGCCTGCGTTTACGTCGCCGGGGTCAACCTGGGACACTTCGCCGTCACGCTCGACATTGGCGTATTCCGGGTTGATATCCACCATTTCGGCGATGGAGCGGCGCGTTCTGCCGACCGCCACGGACTGGAACAGCTCGCCGATCTGGTACAGTATCATAACTGCGCCGCCCTCGGCGTATTCCCCGATGATCATTGCGCCGATGGAGGCTATGGACATCAGGAAGTTCTCATCGAACACCTGTCCGTGGGAGATATTGCGTATGGCTTTCCAGAGGATATCCCAGCCGATGACGAGGTACGCCGCCGCGAACACCGCCAGGTGGACGATACCCAACAGGCTGAAGCGCCCGGCGCCGTCCATGTCGAGCGTGTGCTCCAGGACGAACCCGGCGACCCATATTGCCGCCGCGATGATTATGCGCGTCAGCATTTTCTTCTGCTTCTTACTCATGGCTGTTACCTCCGGGGATTATCAGATCTTGATGGTGCAGTCCGGCTCGACGTCCTTGCAGCACTTTACGGCTGCTCTGAGCACGGCGTCGAATTGGTCGTCAGCCGCCTCCAGTGTAAGCTTCTGCTGGAGGAAGTTCACGCTTGCATTCGTCACGCCGGGGAGCTTCTTTATGGCATCCTCCATCTTGGCGGCGCAGTGTGCGCAGTCCAGGTCAACGAGCTTGAATGTCTTTTTCATGGTATTGTGTCCTTTCACATGTACATTTATAATCGCCTGCCGGTATTCCGGAGGTTTGTTCACTTTTCGATAACGGCGTAGCAGCAGGGGACAAGTCCCTTGATGAGCTTGGTGCGCACCCTGCCCAGACCGCAGTCCTCGAGCATTTTCTTGTATTCCGACGGGGAGTAGTTCGCCGCCGGGTCGAAGCCCAGCTTCTTGTATATTCCGATGAGCAGCCTGGCGCTGTTCTTGTTGGTGAAAGTGGGCAGAAGCAGCCTGCCGCCGGGCTTCAGTACGCGGTACATCTCCTTCACGGCTCCCTGCGGATTCGTCAGCAGGTGGAGCACATTCCCGGCGATGACCACGTCGTAGGTGTCGTTTGGGTCCTGTAGGTCGAATATGTTCCGCGCGGCGAACTCTATGTTGTCCGCTCCGAGCGCCCTTGCCTTGCGCTGCGCCTGCTTCAGCATGTTCTTCGACATGTCGGTGCAGAGCACGCTGTCCGCATTGTCGGAAGCCGCCAGGGAAAGCTCCCCGGTGCCTGCGCCGCAGTCCAGCACCTTTGCGCCTGCCGGAATCAGCCTGCGTGTTATGTCGCGCATCTCAGTGTATACGCTGCCGTTTATGCTCTCCGCCAGGTCGTACACCCCGGCGAATCTGTCCCAGAAATCCATATCGCACCTCGTAATTCTCCGTCAGGAGTTCCCTGCCGGTTCGCTTATATGCTCCAGCCCCTGCCGGAGTATCGTATTCACATGGTCGTCCGCGAGGGAATAGAACACCGTTTTCCCGTCGCGCCGGCACGCCACCAGCTTGCTGCTGCGCAGTATCTTCAGCTGGTGCGACACCGCCGATGAGGTCATTCCCACCAGCTTCGACAGGTCGCACACGCAAAGCTCGCCGTGGCTCAGCGCCGTCAGTATCTTTATCCGGGTGGAATCCCCGAACACCTTGAAAAGCTCCGACAGGTCTATAAGCTGGTCCTCGTCGGGCATTGCAGAATTTATCCTGCTCACCGTATCGGCGTGCACGCACATGAAGTCGCAGTGCGGTGCGTCGTTCTCCATCGGAAGCCCTCCTTTATCTGTATCATTTGAACAACTGTTCATTTGTTTGATTGTATTATACACCACTCCACGGGATTTGTCAATAGGTGATCCGCACATTTCCGGAATTTTTTTTATCCCCGGACATACAATGGAATAGAACAATTCGTAATGCGTAATGCGTAATGCGGAATTGCGGTGTCCCACTTCGTGGGACTTTATTCAAATACATCGGCGTAGCCGATACAATAATTCCGAATTACGCATTCCGAATTATATATGGGGGTGTTTATTTGCGTTTGAGGAGATTCCGGCTTTCCGCCGTATGCGCGCTGCTGTGTGCGGCGGTGATATTCCTGCCCGGGAGGGCGTGCGCGGAATCCGCGGCGGAGTCCGCGCAGGGGGATTCCGCGCCCCGTGCCGCGCTGCTGATGGAGGCGGAAACGGGGCAGGTGCTGTATTCCGTCAACGCGGCGGAGAAGCTCCCGATGGCTTCCATAACGAAGGTGATGTCGCTGCTCGTGCTGGCGGATTTCATTGACGACGGCATGCTGAAGCTGGAGGACAGGGTGGCGGCGTCCTCCTACGCGTCCTCGGCGGAGGGCTCGGTGATCTGGCTGGAGCCGGGGGAGGAGATGACCGCCGCGGAGCTTCTGGAGGCAGTCATCGTCAGCTCCGCCAACGACGCCTGCATAGCCCTCGCGGAGCACACCGCCGGCAGCGAGGCGCAGTTCGTGAAGCTGATGAACCGCCGGGCGAAGTCCATGGGGCTGAGGGGCACGAAGTTCACCGGCTGTGTTGGATTCGACGCGGAGGGGCACTACTCCACGGCGGAGGACATCGCGGTGATGACGGCGGAGCTTGTGCAGAAGGAATACTACCGCGGCTGGCTGCTGACGTGGCTGGACTACCTGCGCGGAGGGGGCACGCAGCTGCTGAACACCAACAAGCTGGTGCGGACTTACGACGGGATACTCGGCGGAAAGACCGGGACCACGGACGGCGCCGGCTGCTGCCTTACGGTGTGCGCGGAGCGCGGCGGAATGCGCCTGGTGGCGGTGGTGCTGGGATGCGGAGAGGACCCGGCGCGGTTCGACCGGGCGGAGGAGCTGCTGGACTACGGCTTCACGGGGTTCGAGAAATACACCCCCACGGTGGACAGCCGGGAGCTGAAGCCTGTCCCGGTGACGCGCGGCGAATCCCCGGAGGTGCGCCCGATGGTGAGCGCCCTGGGGGAGTGCGTGATAAAGAAGGGGAGGTCCTCCGGCGTGAAATACAGCTACACCTTCGTGGAGGGGGTGGAGGCTCCGGTGGAGAAGGGGCAGTTCCTGGGGGAGTTCCTGGTGACGCTGGACGGGACGGAGGTTTTCCGGTCGGATATAGTCGCCGCCGCGGAGGTTCCGCGCATGACTTTCGGGCGGTATCTGCTCGCTGTCCTGGGCGAACTTGTGAGCTTCTGACCCCCGGGCGCTCCGGGAATCCCGGCGGCAGTCGGTTTGTAGACGAAAATCGCATATTTGTCGGGGAAATTTGCCAAAAGCACTTGACTTTTTGTGTGAAATGGGGTAAAATTAAAGAGGAATAAAAGCTGTGACAGGTTTCGCAGTCCGCTATCGGGAGCGTTGACGGGTGATTCCGCGAACGGCTGGAGTTCCGGCGTGCCACCGGCGGTGCCTTCCAGGGCGGCGGCGCGTTCTTTCAGAATCTCGCATATCATGCGCCTGATTTCCGGGTACACACGGAGTCAGCTATCACAGCCTTTCTGCGAAGTCCGGCAGACGGGTCAGGGCGCAGGGCAGTGTAAGGTTCCCCGGTGAAGGCAGGTTTCTTTGCGCAGGCAAAGCCGCTGCATTCCGGAAGAATGCAGTCCGAAGCAACGCACAGAGATCGGTTCCTAGCGTGATACGTTATGGTAAACCTTGCGGGTCCCCCGTTCCGGCTCACCGTTTCGATCAGGTAAAGCTGCTGATTCAACGCGTTTTCTCCTTCGGGCTTACAGAGAAGGTTTTACTTTGACTCACTCTTTGAGAGGGGTCGTATTACGAACACCCTGAACCAGTTTCTCGGTAATCGCAATACGGCCTCCTTTCTTTGTGCCGGTCGGGCACGCCCGACAGCGAATACGGGGAAGGGAACCTTAAAGAAAAAAGGCTGTCACCCGAGCCGGGTAGCCCCGGCAGGGTCGGGTACGCCCGACGGCGAATACGGGGAAGCGAACCACAAAAGGGAAACGCTGTCACCCGAACAATGGCGTGGCAGGTCTTATAATAAAACGTAAGGGCGGATATAAAATCCGCCCGTTTTTTATGCTTTTAAGTGGCTGTGATCAATTGCTTGTGTTATCCTGAGAGGTGTCGCCATTGGACGTAAGGTCAAGCGGACGTTCTGTGATTTTTCTGCAGATGGTGCATTGCTGGTTGTCGTCGTCGATAGGCTCGTAGTGGTGCTGAATGCATATTCCGGTCATCTGGTACACCTTCTCGACCACGCCGAATTTGTATAGCATGCCCGTGAAATACATCACGACCCCGGCGGCGACCGCCACCGCGAGGATTATTGCCAGGATCTTCAGCACGACCTTCAGCGGAGTCCAGTTTATCACGCGTATCGGCTTCACCGTGCGCGTGGTGAGGTCCGGGTCGATACCCATCACATGGTTTGATTCCTGCTTGTTTCCGGTGATCATCGCGTCGTCTATTCCCGGAGAGAGCCGCGCCCTGCCCGTCGCGCCGCTTTTGGAGCTGTAGTACTGCTGGGCGGTGTCCATTCCCACCTCCGGCATGGATTCCTCCTTGTGGGTCAGGGGGGCGGCGGTGGATTTCTCGGGTTCCTCCGGGAGTTCCTGCCGCGGAATGACCAGGTCGCTGGGGTGTCCCGTGAATATTATCGTGGGGGCAGGCTCCTGCGGCTCCTCCGCCCGGGGAGTATTCTCCGCAGGCTTCTGTGCGGCACCTGCCGGAGGATTCACCGGGGGCTTCTTCGGACGGGATTTCACCGGGTTCGCCGGGGCGCTTGAGGGATTCCCGGCAGTCACGGTGGGATTTGCAGGCTTCGCGGAATTCACTGCCGGTTTCTGTGTATTAACTGCCTGCTTCTGCGCCGCCGGATTCGCCGCGCCCGTTGCAGGCTTCGGAGTATTCGCCGCCGGCTTCGGAGCATTCCCGACTGGCTTCGGTGCATTCCCGACCGGCTTCGCAGTATTGACCGCCGGCTTCGGGGCATTCGCCGCCGGCTTTGCAGTATTCACCGCAGGCTTCGCAGTATTCACTGGAGGCTTAGGAGCGGCAGCCGGAGCGGCATTTCCGGCAGTTCTGGTGGGAGTTCTGGGAACGGGCTTTTTTGCGGCGGCGTTAGTCCTGGGGTCTACCGCCTTTTTGGCGGCGAGCTGCGCAAGGACGGTGTTCGCGCCGCATACGTTGCAGAAGAGGGCGTCATCTTTGAGTTCGGCGCCGCATTTGTCGCATACCATAGCAATTACCTCGCTTAATCAAAGAAAATCGTGTTGTGGGGGAATTAAAGAAGGTCGAGCAGTTCCAGGGCGACGTCTGCGTAGTCCTGGGCGGCGTAGGACGCGTCGATAACTGCGTCAACGTAGTCGGAAACGCTGTCCACGGTGTAGTCCGGGTATTCCGTGGGTAGGTAGTTCGCGATAGAGTTCAGGCAGCGCTTCAGCTCTGAGAATTCCGGATAGCTGCCGCACAGGTCAGCCGCCTGGGAGTATTTGTCCTTCGCCAGGGAGAAGTAGTAGGTGGCGCTGAGAGCCGAGGAATAATAGGAGATGGCGCTTCCGTCAGATTTCAGCATGTAGTCGTAGCCTATGCTGAAATAGCTGTCGCCGTCGCCGGCAACCTTCAGGACATCGTAGAACTCATCTTCCAGGTCGGTTATCTTCTCGCCGCAGCGAGTGCATGTACCGAAACCGGTGGTGTGACCGAGGGGTGAGCCGTCGGTGGCGCCGCATACGGAGCAGGTCCGGGCGGTGGTGCAGGTGGCTTCCGTCCAGTCGTGGGGGGCGGTGGTTCCCTCCGTCTTGCCGCATACGGAGCAGGTCCGCGGAGTTGTGCAGGTGGCCTCCACCCAGTCGTGACCGAGCGCCTCGCCCTTTTCGCTGCCGCAAATCTCGCAGCGGTCGGGATTCTCGCAGTCTGCGTCAATGTAGTGGTGCTGCACGCACAGATGGGTCAGGTCGTATATCTTCTGCACGCCGCCGATGCGGTAGAGAGTGCCGTTGTTGAGGGTGATAACATATGTAAGCGCGCCGCCTGCGATGAGCACTCCGAGGACTATCAGCACGATAATCAGAGGAAGCTTGCTGCGCTTCACCGGGCGTACTGCGGATACCTCCGGCTGGGGCTGTCCGAATTCCGGGGGTATCTCGGTCATTACGTCAGCCGGCGCGCCGTACTGCCCGGGTATTCCGGCAGGATTCCCGGAATTCGTCCCCGGGAAAGGCGGCGGAGTTACGCTGGAAAAGTCGGTGAAATCCGGAGCGGTCGCGGTGGGATTCCCGGAGTTAGTTTCCGGGAAAGGCGGCGGAGTTATTCCGGACATCTCGCCGGAATCCGCGTCGCTCCCGGATTTCCTGAGGGACACCGGGGAGGGAGCCTGCGCGCCGCCGATGGAGGGCATTTCATCTCCGGAGCTTTCTGCCATGGGCATTCCGCCGGGGGCAGCCGTGACCTCCTGGGGGGAATCCTGACCGGGCAGGTCGTCTAGTTTGCTTCCGCAGGTGGAGCAGAAAATGGAGCCGTCGTTCAGCTGACTCCCACAGTATGGACAGAACATGTTATTTACCTCCTGGGGTGTGTATTCCTTTTTATTTTATGTTGGTATGCTGTGTATGGCAATGCGATTTGAATTATGGTAAGCGCTTGCGTCCATTACAGCGTATCCGAAAGGATATGCTGTAATTTGCCGATATGCACGGAGTCCGCCGGCGGCGGACGTATGTGCAAGGCAGTTGGATTATAATAAGCGCTTGCGCCCATTACAGCGTATCCGAAAGGATATGCTGTAATTTGCCGATATGCACGGAGTCCG
>OMCM01000541.1_pt1 | contig 25873 bp, 19 predicted proteins | sample 1645021 | NCBI WGS metagenome assembly OMCM01 (sample SAMEA103958142, study PRJEB25191) | human gut metagenome | biome: human-associated habitat [ENVO:00009003]; feature: intestine environment [ENVO:2100002]; material: feces | place: Germany | collected 2013/2015
TTTTGGATCTCCACGAGCAGCTTGCCCAGCCGCACGCCGCAGTAAAGCGTCACCCAGCGGTCCGCCTCCGGCTGATCGGACACGGCGCGCAGCGCGTTCTCCAGCGCGTTGGAGAGCACGGCGCACAGCTCGGTGTCGGAGACCGACAGCTCGCGCGGGAGCTTCGCGTCCACCTCCAGCCGAACGCCCATGCGCTGCGCCTTTCCGGCGAAGGAGGAGCAGAGCAGATTCACCAGCTCGTTGTCGCAGTAGCGCTTGGGCGTGATGCGCTCAATATCCGAGCGCACCTTGCGGATATATTCCTCCGCCTGCTGCGGCTTTCCCGCCGCCAGAAAGCCGTCGATGGCGTTGAGATGGTGGCGCATATCGTGCTGATAGACGGCGGTCTGCATCTCTGCCCGGCGCAGCGCGTCCACCTCGATCTGCGACTGCTTCAATCCGGCCTCGAGCATGGTGCTCTGCATCTCCGCCTGCGCACGGCGGCTGCTTTGGGCGTGATAGGCTGTGAGAAACATAACGTAAAAAGTGATGAGCGCCGTGGGCAGGAACTCGTTGATCGCCCCGTAGCCGCGATAGAGCGCGTCGGAATAGACGACCGTGGCGTAATCAAAGAAATAATACGCCACCGGCAGGCTGCCGAATAAAAGCAGCGACTGCGGCGAGGCCATCATGGCCGCGTAGGCTGGACGGACGAAGAAGCGGTAGAGCAGATAAAACAGCGGCCCGATCACCAGTGTGTAGCAGATCTCGCCGATCAGCTCGGAGTGGGTAAGCGCCGTGACCACCAGATCCACCCAGCGCGGGAGCTGGCAGCAGAGGTAGGCCGTGCAGATGCTCACCAGCGCCACGTCGACTTTCTTCTTCAGAATGCAGATCAGGATGAGCGCCAGCGGCAGGTGAGTGATGAGCGGGTAGAGCTGCCGCGCCATGTCCGCACCCAGCGCCAGCCAGCACACGCTCTGGATCATCAGAAACAGCGGGCAAGCGGCAAAAACAAGCGTTCTCTGCTTCGTATTCTCCCAGCCGCCGGAGATGAAGGTGCTGAGGAACAGGCCGTAGAGCAGCACCAGCCCGTAGTTAAAAACGCCGAGCGTGGTCAATACGGGCATCGTCTCACTCCTCTCTCTGCGCGAACAGCAGCTTCATATAGTCCTTTTGAAGCTGTGTGTACAAAAGGCGTGAGACCGGCAGCTCGCGGCCCGAAAAGGTGCGGAGCCCGGTGGGCGAAAGCTCCTCGATCTGCAGCATATTGACGATGTAGGAGCGGTGGATGCGCATGAATTCCGGCCGCGTGAGCAGGGCGTCCTCGTATTCCTTCATCGAGCCGACGACCTCGCGCACCTGCCCGTCGGCAAGGTTGAAGTAAAGGTGCTTGCCGTTGACCTCCACATAGGTGAGCTGCGAAAACGGCACACGCACGATGATGCCGCCGGTGCGAAGCGTAAGCGCCTCCTGCGGGCGGCGCTCACGCAGCTCCAGCCGGTCAAGGATGGGATAGAGCGTCTTGGTTCGAATGGGCTTGAGCAGATATTCCAGCGCCTGGACGCTGTAGCTGTCATAGGCGAAGCCGGGGGACGAGGTGAGGAAGATGATGTCCGCCGCCTTGTCAAAGCCGCGGATCTCGCGCGCGGCATCCATGCCGTTCAGCCCTGGCATCATGATGTCGAGCAGGTACAGCGTGAAGCGCTCATGGCGCGCCGCGTCCAGCAGCGCCGCCGCGCTGCGGAAGCTCTTCACGCGCACGGGCGTGCCGCGATCCGTCTCCCACGCGCCGAGCAGCTCCGTCAGGTCTTTGAGCTCCTCCGTCTGGTCGTCGCAGACTGCGATGTACATTCCGCCGCCCCCTTTCCTCGCTTCCTTTTGTCTTATTGTAGCATACCATTCTTTTTCTTTCCAGCATTATCTCACATTTCAAGCCGCAAATCCATACATTTCAAGTCGATATGGGTCCCTCCCGCCGGAGATTCCTGCTATACTGCAGAAAGCAAGCGATCCTCGTTTATCATTTCAATTACAGGAGGGAACCATGAAAAAGAAACTACTCAGCGCACTGCTCTGTCTCGTTCTGGCGCTCACCCTGCTGCCGACCGCGGCCCTCGCCGCGCCGACAAGGCTCAAGAGCGTCGACCTCGTCATCGACCTGCCGAAGGCGGGCGACCCCAACGAGATGGAGACCGAGGTCACCATCAAATCCATGAAGAGTGGCAACATCGACCTGCTCGCCAACGGCGCCGGCATCCTGTACACCGAGTGGCAGGGCGACGACGTCGAGACCGACGACGGCTATGCCTTCCGCGCAGGCACGACCTATCTCGTCAACATCAAGCTGGCCTTTGACACCACCAAGGGCTATTGCGCCAACTACAAAACGGTCAACGGCGAAAACATCGTCGGCCCCGACACCTTCTCCGCCACCGTCAACGGTGTGCCCGCCACCATCCGCACCAGCGCCCAGTATTATCCCACCCTGCAGGTCAGCCTGACCCTTGAGGGCGAGCGCTATACCGAGCAGGAGAAAGAGGAGCTCAACGCCGATCTGACGCGGAAAACAGACCTCCTCCGGCAGGCCAAGCGGGCAATGGCGACGCCCCGCACGCAGGCTGTGGCAGAGTCCAAGCAGCTTGAAAACTTTGTAAACGGCGTGACCGTCATGACTGACGCCAACCACGTTCTGGAGAACACCGACAGCATCCGCACCCTCATTCTGGACACCAATGGGAAAATAACGGATGGAACGTGCTTTTTCATCTGCTACGCGAAATATTTGAAGGAGCTCTGGCTCAGCGATAAGGTGGATGTCTATCAGTTTATTCAGGCGATGGATTCCTACCTTTGGCTGCCCATCGCCGGGTTATACCGGTGGGAGAGGCAGAGCGACCTGCCCTTCTACACCGCCGAGACCGTGGTGTATATCCCCGAATCCGCTGTGCCCGCGCTCAAGGCAGCCCAGGCCCAGCGCGGCTATAAGATCCCCTACACCATCAAGACCTACTCCGGCAATGACGTCTACGCCGCCCAAAAGGCGGGCGACGCCGCCGCGAAGGACAACTGGTGCACCGCCCACCAGTACACCCTGCAGATCCGGACGGCCGACCGTGTTTACACCTACGCGCAGGCCTGCCAATCTGCCCGGCGTTATTACTATTCCTGCGCCATCTGCGGCAAGTGCGAGTACAATGCAAAGCATGTCGCTCCCCATACCTCGGATACGGAGATCCTGCTCAAGACAGAAAAGCTCGCCCACTCGGATAACGGCGAGTATCCCACGGCGGAGGCCTACATCGGCGTGAATGCCGCCGGCGAGCACGTCTACTGGCTCAGCTGCGAATACTGCGGCCACTCCTACCGCTATCTCCAGCAGCATCTGACCTCACGGGATGTTTACGCCTCCGGCACGGGAATGACCCTCGCGCAGTATCAGGCGGAAGCCAACGCCTCCCTGCAGTGGGAGGAAACGCAGGCGCTGAACACCACCGAGCTGTATCCCGGCACCTTTACGCTCTCGAAGAAGTCCGCCGCCAAGACCAGCTCCTGGGCTGAAAGCGATGTGAACCTCGCGCTCAACGACGATCTGCTCGATACTGCCCTGCTCGGCAGCGACTACACCAAGCCCATCAGCCGTCTGCAGTTCTGCTCCGTGGCGGTGCGTCTGGCGGAAACGCTGACCGGCAAGAGCATCACGCCCGCCGCCGCGAACACCTTCACCGACACGAACAACGCCTACGTCCTCAAGGCCTATGCCGCGGGCATCACCACCGGCACCTCGGCGACCACCTTCTCCCCCAACGCCACCCTGAACCGTCAGCAGATGGCGACCTTCCTCCGCCGCACGCTGCAATATGTGGAGAAGAACTCCGGCTATTCCTACACCAGCTACACCTCCAAGCTCGCCTCCTACACGGATAACGCGCTGGTGCAGAGCTGGGCGAAGGAAGCGATGGCGTTTATGAACGCGCTTGATCTTGTCAAGGGCACCACCGCCACCACGCTCAATCCCAACGGCACCTGCACCATCGAGCAGGCGGTCATCGTAGCGGAGCGCAGCGTCTACGCCCACCAGATCGGCTGGTATCAGGCCGCGCCGGTGACCAACGTCTATAGCTATAATGACAGCACAGGGGAGATCGAGCGCGAGGACGGGGAGTACACCTCCTTCGACAGCACCAACGCCAGCCTCCACCCGGGCGATCTCGTCTGGATCACGGGCAAGCTGACCGGTGTGAGCAATCTGCTGGCCACTGCCCCCGGCACCACCGTGGACCAATGCGTGTACTCCGCCTATCTCCCCGGCATCAACCCGTACACCAGACAGATCATGTATCTCCACTATCGCGACCTCATCCCCGTCCGCGGGTAAGCAGGCAAAAAGGCGCCTTTTTTCTCTTCGGTTTCCGGTCATTTCGGCGCAAATGTCGGGGAGGGCTTGCGGGATGCGCCGCGGGATGGTATGATTGAGATGGGCGCATCGCGCCCGCCCCTCCGCCGTCACACCGCGGAGGGAGAACCGACAAAGCCGAGGAAACAACACATGGCATTGAAAAACAGCACCGACCGCAGTGCTCTGGAGCGCCTGCTGCTCTCGCGCCTGCCGCGCAAGGAAATCAGCGCGCTCGTGCAGAGCTACACGCAGCCCTACCGCGAGCTGATGAGCTACTACCGCTGCGCGATGATGGAGGTCGAGACCAAGTTCAACGTCCTCAACGAGGAGCTTTCGCTCCAGTATGACCGCAACCCCATCGAGAGCATCAAAACGCGCCTCAAGTCCCCCGAGAGCATTGCCGAAAAGCTCCAGCGCCGCGGCTTCCCGCTGACGGTGGAGAGCATCGAGGAAAATCTCAACGACATCGCCGGCGTGCGCGTCATCTGCTCCTTCCCGTCGGATATCTACCAGCTCGCCGACGCCTTTCTGAAGCAGGACGATATCACGCTCCTCCAGCGCAAGGACTACATTGCCGAGCCCAAGCCCAACGGCTACCGCAGCCTGCACCTCATCGTGGAAACGCCCATCTTCCTGCACGATCAAAAGCGCATGATGCGCGTCGAGGTGCAGTTCCGCACCATCTCCATGGACTGGTGGGCAAGCCTTGAGCACAAGATCCGCTACAAGAAGGATCTGCCGGAGCTCGATCACGTCAACCGCGAGCTGTTCGAGTGCGCGCAGATGAGTGCGCAGCTTGACGCGCGCATGGAAAAGCTCCAGCGTCTCGCCGAGACCGCCGCCGCGGAGCAGCACACCGACAGCCGATGGGGCGAGCGCCGGTCCGGTCCGCTCATGCGCTGAGCGCCGGACTCCGGTGCGGCAGCGTCTCCATACCCGTTTCCCGTTCCATAAACCAGTAAGGCTCCCCTGCTTCGGCAGGGGAGCCTTACTGTTCGTTATAGCGTATATCGCGGGGCGACGCTTACACCGTCGCCTGCAGGAAGCGCATCAGCATGGCTGCGACCTGCCCGCGCTGGGCAAGATCCTGCGGCGCCATACGGTTGCCGCCCACGCCGTTGAGGATGCCGTTGTCCACACACCACCTCACGGCATCGCGCGCCCACGCGCTGATGCTGTCCGCGTCATCGAAGCCCAGCTCGCCGCTGACGGCGGGGGAGCCGGCATAGCGGTAGAGCATCGCCGCCAGCTGCTCGCGGGTGACCGGCTGCTCGGGAGCGGTTCCGTCGGAAATGCCGTTCTCGACCGCCCAGACCGTGCCCTTGGCGTACCACGTCTCCCCGCCGGCCGTATCCGCTCCGGCAAGGCGCGCGAGCACGGTGCCGACCATGCCGCGGGTCATGGAGCGGTCGGGGCCGAAGGCGTCATTGCCCACGCCGTTGAACAGCTCACGGGACGAGGCGAATTCCACGGCGTCCTTTGCCCAATGGTCCGCCATGTCGTTAAAGCTCTTGGCGTTGTCGATGATCTTGAGCCGCACGTCGCCCTCCGCGCGGAGTGCGACGCCGGTCTCGGTCACGACCGAGCCCCTGACGATCTCCTCCGTGCCGTCGGGATGGACGATCACGGCGACCATGCTGCCGGTCGGCTTGCTCACGGGAATGTCCACACGGGTGCTGCCGACACTCTTGGGCACGCTGACGGAGGCGGTGATCTCACCGCTCGCGGACTCGACGGTTTCAACGGTCGTGCCGTCGGCACGCTTCTCGACCGTCTCCACACGGCCATTGGGGGAAGTCTCGGCGGTGAGTGTGCTGCCGTCGCGCCAGGTCGTCGTCTCGATGACCGTGCCGTCGGGCTTCGTCTCGATCTTCGTGACCGAGCCGTCCGCGTTGACGATCGTTTCGATCTTGCCGGGCTTCTGCCAGCCTTCTGCGCCCGGCTCGCTCGTCCAGTCGGAGGTGAAGTACAGCTCAATGCGGTCGCCGTCCTTTAAGCCCTGCGCGGACATATACCGGCCAACAAGCACGCCGTTGACGCGATACATCCAGCCGGAGTTCTTGCCCTCGTCAAATTCCTCCAGCGTTACGCCGCTGTCGCTGGTGATGGCGGCAATGTAGCTGCCGCGGCGCTTGCAGGTATAGCGGTGCTCGGCAAGCAGGTCGGAGAACACATCATATACCGTGCTGCCCTCGGCATACTCGAGATCGCTTTCCGCAAAGCCCATGCCGCGGCCGGTGAGGGAGAACGAAACGGTGACGGTCGGCCGGACCGCCAGCGCGCGCTTCGCTGCCTGTACGCGGCTTTCGTTATTTCCCTGCGCGTACTGCGTGCCGGTCACGACCAGATCGACCGTCACAGGCTGCTGGTACAGCTTTTGGAAGTCCGCGTTCTGCGGGTACTTTTCCGCGTACTTGCCCAGCGTTTCGCTGGAAAGATAGCTGGTGATGGTGACCGCCTTACTGTCGTTCTGGCGGGTGACGAGCAGGTTCTCATGGGCTATCACATCGGCGTTGCTCGAGCGGAACAGGCGCCAGATCTGCAGGTCATACCAGTTATCCAGCTCGTCGGGAATGATTCCGTGGTTCTTCAGTTCCTTGTAATCATAGACCCATGTCAGTTTGCCGTTGTCATTCAGATAGCACTCCTGGAAGGCGTGCAGATCGGTGGTGACGTTGTTCTGATCGGTGTTGGCATTGCAGATGCCGTTCCAGTAATTCGCCTTGACCCGTTCCATCAGCGCGATTTCCGCGTCGATCTCGGCCTGCGTCAGCGGCTGTACGGTCACCTTGATCTCCTTGGACGCAAGCACGCGCATGGTGGAAAGATCGTCTCCCGGCTGCGGGCCGTTCGGACGGTTGAGGATCTTCATCGTCAGGGTGACGGTCTTCGCGCTCTCGCCGGGCAGCGGACGGTAGACCCAAACACGCGCACTGTTCGGCGTGGTCGGCGCTTCGATCACGCCGGGATCGCTGCTGGTGATGACGACCGGGGTGTACTTGCCGTCGATCTTCAGGTCGCGCGTCGTCGGGAACTGAATGTCGTTGCTGGTGGTGTAAACACCATTTGCATCGGCCGTCAGCTTCGCACCGGTAACGAAATCCTTCAGTCCGACGCCGGAAAGGGCGTTGTCCAGCTTGGCCTGATAATCCACACCGGTACTGGTGCCACCGGGCACGGTGCACTCAAATTCCCGGGTGACGGCCACGCCGTCCACGCTGTTGCACGTTACCGTTGCGGTCAGAACAACAGTGGTGTCCTCTGCCGCATTCAGCGTGATCGGATAAGTCGAAGTATAATAGGAAGCCTGACCGATTTTCAGCGCCGGATCGTTAGATACCCATGCCACTTTCGACCAGCCCTTGCCATTCGCGTTAAGCGGCAGCGTCATATCCGCCGTCGCGGTTTCCGGAACGGTCAGCGTGTCCGCGACCGTATTCAGTGCCTCACGCACCTTGGCCTTGTCCCAGTCAATGCTGGTATACCATTTCTTCTCCACGCTTGCGCCATTCTTGGAGAGAACGAACGTCGTATAGAAATAGCTGCCGTATTTGGTCATGCCCGGATTGAAATAGTAATGGATCGTACCATCCTGATCAATGCCGGAATAATTGCCGCTGTCCGTCACAGCTTCCTTGATGGAAACCGCAATGCCCTCACAGCCCGCGTCCAGCAGCTTCTTTTCCACTGCGGTGATGGCGTTGGTATCCGTGCCGTAAACCGGTTTGAAGTTACCGGTCAGCTTGCTTACAGCTGCGTTCAATTCTGCTTCCGTTGTCGCAGTAGTAGCCGAATACAGTGTTAGGATATATTCCTTGGTGTAGGTTTTGCTCGTTACGGTATCGGTGATCGTTGCCGTCAGCGTAACTTTTGCACTGCCGCTTTCGGGCAGAGTAACCGCTCCGCTATCGCTCAGCAGTTCGGTGTTGCTGCTGGAATAGGAAATGGTGTAGCCCTCGCCGGAGGTCGGCAAGGTTGTTTCCGCACGGATGATATTGTCCGACGGAATAACCTCGTTCATCGCGTCAATTGCAGCCTTGGAGATGTTTTCCGTCCAGACGGCGTAGAGATTGAAGGTCTCGTTATCCTCACTGCCATCGTACCAGTCGTCGTCCCACTCGCGCTTGATGGTTGCTTCATCCTGATACTCGACTGGATCATAGGAACTGATTGCCCAACCGGCAAAGTCATAGCCCTCACGGGTGAAAGCACACTTGCTCAGCTTCACATCCTTGCCGAAGGGCGCAGGCTGGTCGGCCATCGTGCCGTTGACGGAGCTTTTGTCGGCATACTTGATGTTGAATTTGATAATGTACTGATAATCACGCCACTTAGCAATCAGCGTGACCTCATCCAAACTGCTGAAATCAATGTCCTTGGTCACCGCATCGCCGAAAGAGCCGTCATTGTTTTTGATATACCAACCATCCAGCTTCTTGTTTGCGGGATAAGAATGACTGGACAGAGACGGCAGCTTGCTGAACACCTCGTCCGGTTTTACCGTTTTGTCCGCAATGGTGCGCTCATAGCCGTTGCCGTCAAAATGTACTGTGATACCCTTTGTCCAATGCGCATACAGGGTAACATCCTTTTCGGCGTCTTCCGCCGTGAATTTATACTGGTTGGTGATCTCATTGCCGCCTTCGGCTGCATCGAACCAGCCGTCGAAAATATATCCGGGGCGCACGGGGGATTCCAGTTCAGAATACTGCGTTCCTCCATCTGGTTTAACAATATAGTTATAATTGTTGCCTACGGCACCAGTGCGAACAATATTCTCTGCGTCACTGTAATTCAAATTTGCAATAACATTGACTGGCAGTCCCCGCCAAGATGCTTTCAGCGTAACAACTGCACCGTCTTTGCCGGCTAAGTTCTTTACTTTGTCCTCGCCCTTGTAGCTGCCCCATCCGGTAAATGTATAACCTTCGCGGGTAAAGGCACACAGGGGCAACTGCACTTCTTCGTCATAGGTTGCAGAAATATCGTTCATGCTGCCTACCGCATCAGCAGCGTTTTTATCAAATTTTATGGTATACCTGATCGGCGTCCACTTTGCGGTATAAATAACATTGCCGGTGATAACGGTTTCCGCCGTCAGTTTGGTTTCGCCGTTGAACCAGCCCTCAAAGGTGTAGCCCTTTTTCGTCGGGTCCTTGGGCATTTTTGCCGCACCGATGGCAGTGTTCTGCGCGACATCAACTGTTGCGTTACCGGTTTTGCCATCGTTGTAATCAAACGTCACCGTGTAGGCATCGCCCCAGACGGCATAGAGGTCGAAATCGGATGTAACATTTTCAATGGTCGCGCCGTCGGGGTAGACCACTGCGCCGCCTGCCGAGGTTGCCCAGCCTGCAAACACCTTGCCGCTCTTGGTGAATTTATTTGCCTTCAGCGTACCCTTGCCGCCGTAGATATTTTGGGTCGAGGTCACATCCGTGCCGTTGTTCGCGTGAAGGGTTACTACGATCGGCGTGCCGCAGGTGAAATTGCGGAGATAAACGCAGTCGTCGTTTTTATCACCGCTGCCGTCCTTTTTGTAAGTAACCACCAGCTGATCGCCATTCTTAGCTGTTCCGGTGTAGCCTGTCCAATTACCGTTGCCGCTGAGATCCTTTTCAATCGTAGTATCACCCAAAGTGATCGTGCAGTTGTCGTATTTTTCCTCTGAGGATACCCTATATTCAAACGAAATCGCTGTATCCGCAGTAAAGGTCAATGTTAGCGTACTTGTGGAATGGCTTTTGCCTGCACTACCGGACATCAGCGTATCACCGCTGACCTTCCAGGCGGTTGTGCCGGTTCCGCCGTTAGCGGAAATCGGCATCCCATTGAAATACTCGCTTAACGTTTTCCCCGCCGCCCATGCCGCGGTCGGCAGCAGGCCGACGACCATCACAAAGGCCATCAGCAGGGATAATGCGCGTTTTTTCATCTTTTCTTCCTCCTTTTGCATGAAAAAAACGTCTGTACCCGCCCGCCTACGCGAGCCGTACAGACGCGAAAAGGGCGCAAAGACCCCTTGGTGTCTCACGGCTCCCGGTGTGGGCAGGAGCGTCCAAGGCCGTCCGGGCATTCTGACTCATCTCCTCGTGGGAGCTTCACAGTGACCCGCTCGCGGGGCTTTTCACCCCATTCCCCCGTTCCGGTTTTTCTCCGGCAGACGGCCTTGATCGCTATTCTTTTTCGCGGCAGGGCGTTTTCCCCGCCGCCTGTCCTATCATAAAGAAATTTTACCCAAAAAGCAAGAGCAAATCGCGGGTCGGCGTCATGCGCGCCGCCTTCTCTGCATACTCACCGAAAAGCGCCGTCGAACTTTGCACATTTTCCCGAAAAAATTCGGGCGGGCAGCTTTCTCTTGCGGGAACACTCTTTTTCTGTTAAAACGAAATCATGATCGCAAGTCCAATTTGAAAGGAGCGTGAACATTTGTCATTGCGAGGGAAACAGGCCAACGGCCTTGTGACGCAGCAGCGGGTGCTGCGCGCCGCCGTAGCGCAATTTCTGGAGAAGAGCTGCACCGGCACGACCACCGCAGACATCACCGGCGCGGCGGACCCCGTGTTCCTCTATGCGGTGGAAACGGCGCTTTCACTTTCTATTGCCACAGCGCAAAGGAAGGCAAGAAGCTTGACGTGATCCGCAAGAATGCCAGCGTTGCCTTTGAAATGGATTGTCAGAATGCCCTGCAGCACGGCGAAACCGCCTGCACGCACAGCTATTATTACGCCTCTGTTCTCGGCGAGGGCAAGGCGGAAATCCTCGAGGGCGACGAAAAGTGCTGTACGCCTTAAACTGCATAAAACCTCCTATTACTCTGGTAATGCGGCCGCCAAGCCTTTACCAGCGCAATAGGAGGTTTTTTCTCTTGCCGAAGCTTTTAAGCTTCAAAAAAACAGTCTGCTGTTTTTGTCAGAATACCCTGAACTCTCCCCGCGCAAGCGGGAGCTCTCCGCCGTATCGCTTGAAGTAGTCCAGCAGCAGGTCGGACATCTCCGTGCCGATCTCGCGCACGATCGGGCAGCCGACATAGCCGTCGTACCCGCCCGTGCCGCTGGCGCGGTAGCTGCTCAGGCAGGCGGTGAACACGTCCGTGTCCTTCACGGGCGTTCCGTTGAATGTCAGCTCGACCACTCGCTCGCCCACGGGCCTTGCAATGTCGTAGGCATAGGTCACGCCGGCGTAGTAATCGTAATTATAATGCTCCACTTTGGGCTCCAGGAAGCAGTCCGACACCCGCAGCGAGCCGTCGGCGTTTCGGGTGAAATATTCCGCGCTGCGCTCCATCGCCCTGCGCAGGACGGCGCCGGTGATCTCCAGCACCGTCAGCGTGTTGGTGTAGGGGTAGGCGTTGAGAATGTCCCTGCGGCGCACGGTCTGCGGCAGACCCGCCGCGTCGTTGGCAAGGCTCGTGACCGAGAGCTGCGCGCCGCTCGCGGCGAGCTGCACGGTGTTGAAGAGGTCGGCGAGGGCGCTGCCCTCGGCCGCCATCCGCAGCGGCGTATCCGGCAGCATCGGCGTCTCCAGATGTCCCACCACCTGGTCGAGCCAAGCCTGTGCGCCGCGCTCCATATCGGCGAACTCCGCGAGCCAGTCCGCCCGGCATTCGCCGTGGGCGGGGACCGTTTCGCTGGAAAAGCGCTTCCCGCCGCCGGACACGGCGGCCTCTACCCGCAGGAACTCCTGTCCCTTGTCGGAGGGCTGTACCACGAAGGTGCCGCTCACCATCTGCCCGGGCACGGACATATGCTGGTGTCCGGTCAGCAGGATGTCGAGATCCAGCTCCTGACAGATGCGGTAGGCGACGTTTTCGCGGGTCGCGGAGAGCACGCGACCCGTGGCGAGGTCGCGCTCGAAGCCGCCGTGGTAAATGCCGACCGTCAGGTCGACCTGATCACGCAGCCTTTCCAGCGCGGCGGCCACGGCGGGGATCGGGTCGGTGATCGCAATGCCGGCGAGGTGCTCCGGCTTTTCCCAGATGTTCACATAGTCGGTCACGATGCCGATGATGCCGACCCGCAGCCCGTTTCCCAGCGTATGGATGCGCGCGGGAAAGCGCACCCCCGCCTCGTCCCAGCGGACGTTTTCGCACATGCAGCGCGCTTTCAGCACGTTGAGGTAGCTGTCAAGGTACGGCATCCCGTAGTTGAAGTCGTGGTTGCCCAGCGTCACATAGTCATAGCCGCAGCGGTTCATCATCTCGGCGAAGCGCGCGGCGCTGCCGATGGTATCGTGGCAGAATGCCCCCAGCGGCGAGCCCTGCAGGATGTCGCCGCCGTCGATGACGAGGGTGTTGCCGTCCTTGCGGAAGCGGCTGGCGCACTTGAACAGCCCCAGCTCCTTTTCCCCCTGCCCGCGGTAATCGGTCGGATAAATGTATCCGTGCAGGTCGGAGGTAAAATAGATCGTCAGCTTTTTCTCGTCCATCGCTTACCCCCGTGCCAGCTTCACGCGGATCTTCGCCGAGATCCACTCGATGATGAGCACCAATACGATCAGCCCCAGCAGGATCGCGCCGACCTCGTTCCAGCGGTACGAGCTCATGGCGAAGATCAGCGGCGCGCCGATGCCGCCCGCGCCCACAAGACCGAGCACGGTCGCGTCGCGCAGGTTCATGTCGAAGCGGTAGATGATCGTGGAGGTGAAGTCCGCCGTCAGCTGGGGCAGGATGCCATAACGGATCTTCTGGAAGGTCGTGCAGCCCGCGGCGTCCAGCGACTCCAAGATCCGCTTGTCAAGGTCCTCGATGCTCTCGATGAACATTTTCGACACCATGCCAATCGAGCAGAGGGACATGGTCAGCAGTCCCGCGAACGGTCCGGGGCCGGTGACGCGAATGAACATCAGTCCGTAGACGAAGGCGGGGATGGTGCGGATGGCGGCGATGAGCACGCGGCCGACCAGCGCCACGCCCCGCGGCACCAGATTGCTCGCCGACAGGAAGGACAGGGGCAGCGAGATCACCGCGCCCACGATCGTGCCGAGGAAGGCGATGCAGAAGGTCTCCAGCAGCAGGTAGGGCACGCCATCCGTGCCGAGCGTAAGGAGGAGCTTCGCCGAGGGATGGAAGATGCCGGAGAGGATGTTCCCTGCCACCTCCAGCCCGTTGCCGGTGGAGCTGCTGACCCTCACCGCCGTGCCGGACCACGCCAGAAGGCAGGCGACGATGAACGCCGCCAGCAGCTGCCACACCCACGTCTTCGGTGCGGAGGCATAGGCTTTTTTGATTCGTTCGTTCACAGCCGTTCCTCCTCACGTCAGGCGCTTGCGCAGCGCGTGGCTGATGCCCTCGATGACCATGACGGTGACAAAAAGGACGATCAGGATCATGCCAAGGCTGTCGTATTCGCGCCAGCCGATCTTTTCATTCATAATGAGGCCCAGTCCGCCCGCGCCCACATAGCCGAGGATAGAGGCGTAGCGCACGTTGCCCTCCAGACAGAACAGGGACACGGACAGATAGGTCGGCAGCACCTGCGGAAAGACGGCGGTGGTAAAGGCGCGCAGGCGCGTAGCGCCCAACGCCTCCATCGCCTCGTAGGGTCCCATATCCACCGTTTCGATGATCTCAAAGAGCTGCTTGCCCACATAGGCAAAGGTGAAAACGGCGATGGCACAGGTGCCCGCCATGGTGCCGAGACCGAAAATGTAGGTGGCGATCAGGGCGCACACCAGCGTCGGCAGGGTGCGCACCAGACTCAAAAACAGGCGCACAAGAAACACCACAACGCGGTTCGTCACGATGTTGCTGGCTGCGGCGACGGCAAATGGGACCGCCAGCACCGCGCCGATGAACGAGCCGAGGATGGACATTTTGATGGTGTCCCACAGCGGCTGCCAGATCTTGCCGAGGTAGGCGGTGTTCGGCGGGAACATCGCCTTGAGGATGTCGAAGAACTTGCTGCCCTTTTTCACCAGCACAGCAAGGTCAAAGCCCGTGATGCGGACGGAAAGGACGGTCAGCGCGATCAGCACAAGCAGGATCAGCGGCGCGCGGCTGCGCTTTTCCTCCACCGCCGTACCGTCCGCCAGCGTATAGACGTGAGGCTTGAAGATGCGGTCGTAGAGGCTCATACGCACTCCTCCGCGCCGGCCTGCTCCCCGTAGATGGAATCGAGCACCGCCTGATCGACCCTTGCGGAGGGTCCGTCGTAGACGATCTTTCCGGCGCGGATGCCGATGATTCGGTCGGCGTATTCCAGCGCCAGCTCCACATGGTGGATGTTCAGCAGGATGGAAATGCCCATCTCCTGATTGATGTGAACGAAGTCCTGCATCACCTGCTTGGCGGTCACAGGGTCGAGGGCGGCGACCGGCTCGTCCGCCAGAATGATGTGGGGGCTCTGGGTCAGCGTCCGCGCCAGCGCCACGCGCTGCTGCTGGCCGCCGGAGAGCTGGTCGGCGCGCATATACGCCTTATCGAGAATGCCCACCTTGTCCAGCGACTCGAGCGCCTTGAGCTTGTCCTCTTTGCGGAACGCGCCCAGCAGCACGCGCCAGAAGGGCATATCCGGCACGCAGGCGGAGAGCACATTCTTGATCACAGTCGTGCGCGTGACCAGATTGAACGATTGGAACACCATGCCGATGCCCCGGCGGAACTGCCGCAGCGCCTTGCCGGACAGGGTGCTCACATCCGTGCCGTTCACCGTCAGCGTGCCGGAGGTGATCCGGTGCATACGGTTCACCGCCCGCAGCAGCGTGGACTTGCCGGCGCCGGAGCGGCCGATGATGGCGACAAATTCGCCGTCCCGAATGGTCAGGTTCACATCGTCAAGGCCCACGGTGCCGTTGGGATATACCTTGGATACATGGTCAAATACGATCATACGGTCTCCTCTTCTTCCTGATATGAAACGCGGGGAGGACGGCACAGCGGAAGGTTCTTGCCTGTGCGTATCCTCCCCGCGTTTGGGAAAGTTCTGGCTTAGTTCGCGGCGGTCAGCTCCTGAATGAGCTTCTGCGCGGCGCGCTCGTTGTCATAGTCGGAGGACTGCGCCTTCTGGTAGCCGTTGTGGCTGTAGATGGCAATGACCTGCTTGCCCTCGTCGGTGTTGCCGATGTTGATGAAGGCGTTCTGCAGGGCGGCGATCAGCGCGTCGTCCATGATCTCGGAGTTCTTGCTCACGGAGATGGTGTCGTTGTAGATGGGGGCGGTGACGCCGATGACGTTGGTCTCCTCCCAGATGGAGGCCTCGCGGTTGAACTCGGTGTTCCAGCGCTCGGCATAATCGCGGCGGGCGTCGGCATAGGTCACAAGCACGTCGACCTGACCGGAGGCAAGACGCGCGAAGGCGCTGGCGTAGGAATCGGACTGCACGGCGCTGCTCAGGTCAGAGATGCCCTTGCCGTAGTGATCCTGCAGCCACAGGGCGGGATAGATGTAGCCCGCGGGAGAGGAGGTTCCCATGATGCTCCAGTTGGCGCTGTCAAGGTCCTCCCAGGTCAGCTCCTCGCCGCCGTTGACCTTGGCAGCCAGCTCCTGACCCTTATCGGAGGGACCGGCGATGATGAGCGCGCGGTAGGAGACCGCCTGCTTCTCGGACGCTTCGGTGGGCTGACCGTCGTTCCAGTCCTTGGCGTTGTCGGAATCCTTGCTCAGACCGTTGCGGGTCGCGGTCAGGATGACCTCGGCGCCGTCGTCATAGAGAACATAGGTGCCGCCCGGGATCAGACCGACGTCGATGGTACCGGCCTCAAGACCCTCGCCGACGGCTTCGTAGGTGGTGCCGACGGTAATCTCGACCTCGCCGACCTCATAGCCCTCCTTGGCAAGCTCGTCCTTGAGCAGCTGCTTGAGGGGCTCGGTCGCGGTGATGATCTCCTGCGGCTCGCGGGACGGAACGAACGCCACCTTCAGCGTTTCGATCTGCTTCGCGCCGCTCTCGCCGTCCTTCTGGGGTTCGTCGACGGTGTCCTTGCTGCCGCAGCCGGCCAGCAGGCCGAGGCTCATGACCAGCGTGAGCAAAAGTGCAAGACTTCTTTTCATTGTGCTTTCCTCCATAATGTATCGTTTGCGTTTCTCCGCCGGATGCCCCGTCGGAGCCGATGATTGCGGAAAACGGCGTTTTCCGCCGCACCGCATTTTGAGTATAGCACAGCCGCGGAGGAAAAATTTTTCCGGTTGAGTAAAAAAAGTACCGATTAGACGCTCTCCTTTTGCTCAAAATAGCGCGCCATCAGATCCTCGAACACCAGAATGACGTGCCCGAAGAAGGGATTCGGCAGGCTGCCGGCGAGCGTCTGCTTTGTCCCGTCGAGCACGAATACAAGGTCGGAAAGCTGCGCGAGCTTGGAGTCGCCGCGCCGGGTAAAGGCTACGATCTTATGTCCGTGCTGCTTTGCGTGGCGCACGTCGTTGAGGACCGGCTCCGTCTCGCCGCTCTGGCTGACGGCGAACATGACCGCCGCCTCGTCATTCACCGCGCCGCGGTGCGCCTCCTGAAAGAGCATATAATCGTAAAAATGCACATTGTTGAACGCCATAAAGCCGCAGATCGACAGGCGCTGCGTGATATAGGTCCCCACAATGTTGGAAAAGCCCTCGCCGGTCGTGAACATCTTTCCGCTGCGGCGCTCCCGGAGCAGCGCGCAGAAGCGCTCGACCAGCGCATCGTCGTAATTGTCGATCAGGCTCTTGAGGTTTTCCGCCTTTCGGTCCCCCGAAGAGGCAAGCTGGCGGCTGAGGTGGTAATAGAGCTCGCTGTAGCCGTCAAAGCCCAGCCGCTTGCACATTTTGACGATGCTGGTCGTGGACAGAAAGTTTTCATTTGCGATCTGCTGGATGCCCACGCGCTTCTCGCCCCGTTCGATGTGCGCGGCAATACCGGTGATCACCTTGCGCTCATCCTCCGAGAGCAGATTCGTCAGCAAAAAATAATTGTCTCCCATGACGGGTCCCCCTCTCCTGTGATCTCAGCCGTGCCGCCCCGGCCGTCCGTAGCACAGCCACCATCCCAGCGCGCACACCGGAAGCGCGCACAGCACATCGAGGATCGAGTGCTGCTTCATGAAAACCGTGGAAAGGCTGATGCACAGCGCCAAAATAACAGACGCCGCCTGCCACCACGCCCGTTTCCGGAACCGCGGGCCGTCCCGCAGCGCGAACAGCGCCGCGGCGGAGCCAATGACGTGGAGCGACGGGCAGACGTTCGTGTTCGTATCAAAGGTATAAAACCACGCGACCGCCCGCGTGAGCGCATTGTCATGTGCAAACGCCTCGGGCCGCAGCAGCTGCTGCGTCGGGTAGATGAAATAGATGACGGTCGCGGCCGTATAGGTGACGATGACGAACCGCATCATCCGCCGGAAGGCGGGCACATCCTGAAAAAAGGTATACGCCAGCGCGCCGATCAGATAGACGAACCAGAGAAGATACGGGATCAGCGCCCATTCGCTGAACGGGATCGCATCGTCCAGAGCGCAGTGCATCACATGATAGGCCGCATGGGGACGGAAGCGCTCCAGCGCCAGAAACGCCAGCCCGAAAACCGGCCAAAAGAGCAGCAGCTTGATGTGCGAAAATTCCGGCGTGTTGAGCTTACGCAGGCGAAACTGCCGGTAGTCCGGCTTTATGACCGTCTTTAGGGCTCGCGCTTTCATTTTTTCTCCGCGCGGGCCATGGCGGCGATATCGCCCACGCCGTCGAGCACGATGCTCGGACGGTAAGCGTAGGTGCGGAGCGACTCGCGCGTCGAGACACCGGAGAGCACCAGCACCGTGGACATACCGCTTTCCATGCCGGAAATAACGTCGGTATCCATGCGGTCGCCGACCATCACCGCCTCGGCGGAGTGGCAGTTCAGCATTTTCAGTCCCGTTCGCATCATCAGCGGATTCGGCTTGCCGCAGAAATACGCCTGCTTGCCCGTCGCCATCTCGATGGGCGCGATGAGTGCGCGGCAGGCGGGCGCGATGCCGTTTTCGATGGGGCCGGACACATCGGAGTTCGCGCCGATGAGCTTCGCGCCCTGCATCACAAGGTTCGTCGCCTTTGTGAGCGTGTCGAGCGAATAGCTGCGCCCCTCGCCCACGACCACATAATCGGGGTTCACATCGTTCATCGTGATGCCCGCGTCGTAGAGGGCGTTGAGCAAGCCTGCCTCGCCGATGGCAAACACCGAGCAGCCGGGTGCCTGCTCCCGCAGGAAGGCCGCCGTGGCGAGCGCGCTCGTATAAAAGTGCTCCTCCGGCACATCGAGGCCCATGCGCGCGAGCTTCTGGTTCAGCTCGCGCGGCGTGTAGCCGCTGTTGTTCGTGAGAAAGAGATATTCCTTGTCCTCCTCGTGCAGCCATTGGATGAACTCCGCCACGCCCGGCAGGATGCGGTTGCCGTGGTAGATGACGCCATCCATATCGCAGATGAAGCCCTTTTTCTCGTTGAAATTGATCGAAGTGCCCATGTAGATTTCTCCTTCGTTTCTTCTTTCTGTTTGGTATGTTTTCCTGTTATATCATTGAAGGGAATGGATTTCCATATCATTTCTGTAAAATTTAAGGCAGAACCGCGCAATTTGATGAAGTGCGAGGACACAATTGTGCGATATTGCCTTACGATAAGCCGCCGGTAAAGTCGAGCACACACGCGCGCAGGCGCAATATCTCCTCCGGCGTATTCCGGCTCAGGTGCATTCCCATCCCCAGCTCGCGTCCCGCCTTCGGGCTGACCGGCAGCGTCCGCACGCCCTGCGTTCTCCCACGCATCATGATCTCCGTCATCATGGTGATGCCGAGCCCCTTGCTGACCATGCGGATCACCGTTTCATCGTCCACATGGCAGGGGCGGACCTTCGGCCTCACCTTTTTCGGGCTGAGCGCAGCATTCACATCAATGTCGAACCGCCCGTAGGGCATCAGGAACTCCTTCCCGTCGAATTCCTCGATGGGAAAGCTCTCTCTCCCGCCGACCGGATAATCCTCCGGCAGGATGGCATACATCGCGTCGTAATACAGCGGCGTCCAATCGCAGTTGACGCGGCTCTGCCGTGCGGCAAAGATGACGTCGGTGCGCCCCGCCTCCAGCAGCTCGAACGGCTCAAGCTCATGGTCCACCATGCGCATGTCGACATCCGTATCCGGGCACACCCGTCGGAAGCGGTAAAGGATCTCCGGCATCCAGTGCATCGCGACGCTTGCGTACGCGGCAATGCGGATCGTCGCCGTCCGCTTTTTCGTGATGGCCTCGATCTGATTCTCCAGCCTTGCCGTCGCGCTGAGATATTCCCGTATGGCGGGCAGCAGCGCTTCTCCGTCCTCGGTCAGCGCGATGCCGCTGTGGTCGCGCCGGATGAGCGTCATGCCGATCTCGCGCTCCAGCCCGTTGATCAGGTGCGTCAGTCCCGACTGGGTGTAGCCCACCACCTCCGACGCTTTGGAAAAGCTGCCGAGGTTGACTGCCGTCATCAATATTTCAAGCTTCTTGCTGTCCACGGGTCTGCCGCCTCCTGTCCATCAGGGTATTTCAATTTGTAATATAACTATTATAACCGGTCGTTTCTCTTTTTCAAGTGCAGGGTGTAAGATTCTCGGCACAAAGGAGTTGATTTTCCATGACGACCAAAAAATTAACGCTCCGGCAGAAAATTCTTGTTGCCGGAACACTGTTCGGAATGTTCTTCGGGGCCGGAAACCTGATCTTCCCCGTCCATCTCGGCCAAATGGCGGGGCAGAATGCCTTGCCGGCGATCATCGGCTTTATCATCACGGCGGTCGGCATCCCCATCCTCGGCGTCGCCGCCATCGGCATCACGCACTCCGACGGACTTCAGACGCTCTCCGGTAAGGTCGGCAAGGGCTACGGCATTTTCTTTACCTGCCTGCTCTACCTGACCATCGGCCCGCTCTTCGCCATCCCGAGATGCGCCACCGTTTCCTTCACGACCGGTATCACGCCCCTGCTGGGCGCGGATTCGCCGGAGCGGCTGTATCTGCTCCTCTTTTCGGCGGTGTTCTTCGCCTTCGTGCTCTTCTTCTCTCTGCGTCCCGGTAAGATCACCGTCTGGATCGGCAAGATCATCAACCCGCTCTTCCTGTTCTTCTTTGCCGTGCTGATGCTCGCGGCGCTGCTCGCGCCCGGCGCGGCGGTCTCCGCGGTCGAGCCTGTGGAGGCCTATCGGAGTGACGCGTTCTTCCCTGCGCTCATTGAGGGCTACGGCACGATGGACGCCATTGCCGGCCTCGCCTTCGGCATCGTGGTCATCGACGTCATCCGCCGCATGGGTGTGGACAATGACGACACCATCGCCGAGGACGTGCTCTCCTCCGGTCTCCTCACCGGCGCGCTGATGGCGCTGATCTATGTGGTGTCCATCGTGGTCGGCGCGCAGTCAAGAGGGCTCTTCGAGCTGTCTGAAAACGGCGGCATCGCCCTCACGCAGATCGCCGGACATTACCTCGGCGGCGTGGGACTGTTTATTCTTGCCTTCACCATCACCTTTGCCTGCCTCAAGACCTCCATCGGTCTGGTCACCGCCTGCGCGGAGACCTTTTCCAAGATGACGAACGGGAAGATCTCCTACCGCAGCTGGGCGATCCTCTTCACGGTGTTTTCCTTTGCCGTGTCGAACATCGGGCTGAGCGCCATCATTGAATACTCCATTCCCATGCTCATGCTCATCTATCCCCCGGCGATCGCGCTCATTCTTCTCGCCTTCCTCGGCAAATTCTTCGCGCATGACCGCACCGTTTACATCGCGACCATGATCGGCACATGGGCCGCCGCCATTTTCGACTGCATGAAAACGCTGCCCGCGCCGGTGCAGGCCGCGCTCCATCTGGACGCGCCCATTGCCTTCGCCGCCGCGCATCTTCCCCTGTTCGACAAAAACCTTGGCTGGCTGCTGCCCGCGGTCATCGGCTTTGCGGCCGGCATGGCGATCCGCGCGAGCCGGAGGCAGACGCCCGCAGCCCTTTCCTAAACTGCCGTCTGCATCCTTCTGATGAATAACGGAAATGCTCAGAATACCGCACGCGAAAATTTTTATGCAAATTTGTTTAAGGCAGCTTTTGCATAATGGAGTCGGAATAAGATATACAACAAGGGACAGGCACGAGCCTGTCCCTTATGTGTTCGTCAGTTATAATCGGCAGAATTTGTATATCTCCTGCTTGCCGAAACAATGACCGACCCAACTACGATCCCGAGTATAGATATGGATTGCGACAGTGATAAGCCATAAAGCATTCCGCGGTAACTATCACCTCTGAAAAATTCCAGAACAAAACGCAATTCTGTTGGAAACGGCTTATCCCATCACAACGGACATGGCAGCCAGAAGAATTGCCAGGAATGCAAAGCTGATCCCAGAAAAAAGGAAAAGAAAACGCTTCCCGCCATTGGGAACGCGGCGCGTATATTCCCGAAACGTAATAAGGCTTGCCAGAGAAGCCACCAGCGTTCCTGCGCCGCCCACATTGACGCCAACTAGAAGCCCGCGGGCATCCTGCGTGAAGCGGCTGAGCAAAATGGCGGCAGGGACATTGCTGATGATCTGGCAGGTAAGCGCAGAAATCAGAATGGTTCCGTGAGACAAAAGGCGGGCGAACAGTACCCGAACAGCTTCCATCCGGGCAAGGTTGCCGGAAAAAGTGAAAAAAGCGGCGAAAGTGGCCAGCAATCCCCAATCTACAGTTTTCAGCGCATGTCGGTCCAACAGCCAGAGCGCCAGAACGATGACAGCCAAGCCAAGAATGTAGGGTACCAGTCGCAGCACCATGGCAACGGCTAAACAGAATAGTCCACCATAGATGGCAGCTTGACGGGAGTCTACCACGGCCTGTGCTTCCGGCACACAAAGCTGGTCCTTGGGAAACGCCAAGCAGCACAGGAGAATGAGAACAGTAGACAGGATGAATGGCGGCAGCATTATCGAAAAGAACGTCTTCGTAGAAAGACCGTAATAGCTGAAAAGATAGAGATTCTGCGGATTGCCGAAGGGCGTGATCATCCCACAGAGGTTAGCGGCACAGTTTTGCAGAATGAACAGAAGCGCCGTGTGCTTTTCCTGACCGGTAGAGGAAAGCACAAACCAGCCAAGCGGCAGAAAGGTCAGCAAGGCGGTATCATTGGTCAGAAGCATAGACCCGAACATGGTGATGACTACCAGTGCCGTACACACGCCCCGGACAGTGGAAAAGGTGTGTACCATCCGTTGGGAAAGAGCGGAAAAGATATGCAGATCCCGCAAAGCACCCACCACTGCCAGCACACAAAATAGGCAAGTAAGTGTCTTGAGGTCATAATAACCTAAGTAGTCCCTATCAGGCGGAACAAAAAATGCCGTTACAATTGCAGCCAGTAGTGAAATGACCAGCATGGCATTGGCGCGGCACCAAGATTTAATCTTACTCATAAAAAGCCCCTTTGCGTGAAAAATGTAGAATTCTGTATGGACACTTCTGCGAAGAAGATAACACATTTTCAAATGATTTACAATGGCACTCCGTTGACAATGGCACTCCGTTGACCTAACAAACGCTAAAGGCAGTTCAAAACTCGTGTACATTTTGCGCTGCTGGAAACCTGCTAAAAAGTCAAGCCCTAATTAAAAAAGTTATCGGCAGAAAAAGAGCATAGCAAAGCAGAGGCGGCAAAGTGGAACGCTTGGCCGCCTCAAATAAAGTATTGGAGATTTCAGCTCATTCTATTGCCGACAAACTGCGGTAGAGCTCTGTGACCTTGCCATAATAGACGCGGAGGAACTTATTCAAGCCTGCCACCATGGCAAGTTTACCACATTTTCCTTCGCTACGTTTTTTCTCAATGAATGTAAAGATCGGGTCGTTTGCCGGTTTGTGCATCGCATAGCTCTGCATGACTTCGTACCCGGTCTTACGCAGATAGCGATTTCCCCGCTTAGAGATATGCCGGTTATTCGCGCGGAATTTGCCGGACTGGTACGGCGGCGCATCGATGCCGGCGTATGCGATGAGAGCCCGCTTGCTGTGAAAGCGTCGGACATCTCCGATCTCCGCAATCAGGCGCGGAGCCAGCGTGTCCCCGATGCATGGCATTTCGCGCACGAGAGAATATTCCGGCAGAGTCTTGGCGAGAGCCTGCATCTGTGTTAAAATAGCGTCACGGGACGCCTCCACTGTGTGGAGGACTCGTATCGCTTCCGTAATGACGATCTGCGTGGATGGTGCATTGGGAAGCACAGGGATACCGTTTTGAGCTGTGGCAAAGATGTGTGCTGCCATACGTTCGCAATTGCGGTATCTTTTTTTCCGCCCATTTGCAATAATCCTTCCGAAAGCGCGTTTCTCCCATTTCGAGGATGTGAGTGGTGTGATGATACCGCAGGACAAAGTCCGAAAGCTTGTGTCGTCCGGCATGGTCGCTCATGAGTTCCTGCATACCGGGCAAAACCTGATCACAGAGGGCATTAAAATCAACCTTTGCCTTGATCAGCATGGAGGTCATCTGGTAATACTGCCGCGCTAGGCGTTGAAGCTCCCGATATGTATCCTCCGGCAGTCTGGTCGGTTGAAGCTCCTGCCAATAGGCCAGACCGTACAAAGCAATCTGCATAGCGTCGATTCGATCGGTCTTCACCTTGCGGATACTTTGTGAGCAAAACCGCTTCATCCGCAGCGAATTGATGACGGAGACGAATATTCCGTTCTCCAACAAAGCGGCCACCACCGGGCAATGGTAGCTGCCGGTGCTTTCCAAAACGGCACGAACCTCTTCGCCGCTGTTGTGCAGCAGCGATACGAGCTCCGACATTCCTTCCCTCGTGTGCTGAACTTCAAATGGAGTGTACACGATTTCTCCCCCCGGCTTCATTCCGCACACGGTGCTTTTTCCTTTGGACACATCGATCCCGATACTGAGCATGGGCATTCCTTCTTTCCTGATAAAATATTGCAATGCTTACGCACCGGCTTATTACGATTCAATTTGGTTCGTGACACGCACGCGGCATAGCCGGAGCAACCTGCTCAATCGAATCTTTATAACAAGAGGGCGGAGGACTGTTTACAGCTCGAACGCTTAGCTCACCAAAGAAACCGTCCATCCATTGCCCTCCCATTATAACAAAAATAAGCATAGCCTCCGAGGCTTCCTATCCGCTTCGGGTGCTATGCTTATTTTGTACCAACCAATAAAAGCATTTTAAAAAATATTTCGATTTCTTTGGAAGAATCAGTAGCTTTCCGGCGCAAGGTGTGGTATGTGTTGTGGCTACCAAAGAAAGGAGCGATGCTCATGGCAAAAAACGTGCAAATGGCGAAGGCAACATTCGCAAACGCGCAGACGGGCGTTGGGAGGGTCGCTACACAGCAGGCTACCACCCTGAAACAGGAAAGCGGATCATCAAAAATGTGCTGGGAAAGACACAGGCGGAATGCAAGGCAAAGCTAAATGCCGCGCTGGAATCAGTCAAGGGTATCGACGTCAGCCGCGCCGATGAATACACGCTTGCCGCTTGGCTGCGGACGTGGTTTGATTTGTATGCCAAGCCGCACATTCGCCCATCCACCATGAACTACTACCACCGGAACATCGAACAGCATATCATCCCTGCTATCGGGGATATCCCGCTGAATAAGCTCACCACCCGTGACCTGCAAAGGCTCTACAACGATCTGCAAAGCAATGGGCGGCTGAGAAAAGTACAGAAAAAGGAAAAACCCGGACTGAGCAATTCCACTGTGCGCGGTATCCACATGATGCTGCACAACGCCCTTGACCGGGCGGTGAAGGAAAAACTCATTCTCAGCAATTCCATGGAGAATTGCATCATCCCCAAAATTGAAAAACAAGAGATGAAGATTCTTCATCCAGACCACATCAGCTCGTATCTAAATGCAGCCGAGCGGCGTAATGCCCTACCGATGTTCTATCTGGAACTGGTCAGCGGACTGAGAAAGGGCGAGCTGGTCGCGCTCCAATGGAGCGACCTTGACGAAGCCAACTGCACCATCTCCGTCAGTAAGCAGGCCAGCTGGGACACAGAGGGAAACCTCATTCTGAGCCAGCCTAAAACCGGGAATTCCATCCGAGAGGTGTCCATTCCGCAGGATGCCGTGGAGCTGCTGAAGCAGGAGCACGCCAAGCACCCGGACAATCCGTGGATGTTCCCGTCCAGTAGAACAGGCGAAATGTATCACCCTGATTCGGTGGTAAACCTCCACAAGAAAATTCTCAAAGACGCAGGACTGGAGCACATACGCTTTCATGATCTCCGACATACCTTCGCAACGCTGGCACTGCAAAACGGTGTGGATGTGAAAGCCGTCAGCAGCATGCTGGGTCACTACGACGCAGGCTTTACGCTCCGCACCTACACCCACGTCACACGGCAGATGCAGCAAAAGGCCGCTGAAAAGATAGGGAACTTCATGGCGCAAGTCCGATAAAATCCTTCATATAAAACGGAGCATCAGAGCGGAAGTAACTTCCGCTCCGATGCTCTTTCACCCTTTCCGCGCATTTCTAAAGTGCTCCCCAAGTCAAGAACATTTTCATTTGACCCATAGCGGCAGCATACC
>OMCM01000552.1_pt1 | contig 25477 bp, 20 predicted proteins | sample 1645021 | NCBI WGS metagenome assembly OMCM01 (sample SAMEA103958142, study PRJEB25191) | human gut metagenome | biome: human-associated habitat [ENVO:00009003]; feature: intestine environment [ENVO:2100002]; material: feces | place: Germany | collected 2013/2015
AAAAAAGGCGAAAAAAAGGTGAAAACCGTTTAGGAACACTTATGAATATTCTTCTGAAGAACAAACGTTATTCGGATGCAGAGAAGGCCTCTGAGGATGAAGAGTATCGTGAGGAGCTTTATAAAGAATATAAAATATCCGATATAAAATATAGAGGTAAAGTAGGTAATAGTTTTATTTATAATTCAGAAGATTTAACTATTACTTTTATAGAAAGTACAAAAAATGTTATAGAAATAGATTGTACTAATAAAGGTAAATTTAAAAAACCTTTAATTTATTTAGCCGGACCAATTAATAAAGGTGAAAATAATTGGAGAACAAAGTATTTTTCAGATGGTCAATTTAATGTAGTAGATCCTTCTAGTTATTTTTATGAAGATCCCTATAAATTAGTAGAAACAGACTTATCTTATATTGAGAAGTGTGATATTATTTTTGCATATTGTCCTGTATATAGTCCAGGTACAAGTATGGAATTAGTGTACGCATCTGTGTATAAAAAACCTATTGTTTTAATTGTACCAAAAGCAAATAAAAGCCCTTGGTATGATGTACATTCTACCTATCAATTTTCTCAATTTAGACAGGGTTTGTCAAAATTAAAATCTTTAATAAAAGATTATAATATGCCCGTGCCGCGATTGCAAGGGCGGGACGCACAAACTTTGTGTAAAAATCTCCGCGGTTTCCGAAAAATGCAGCAAAACGCCCATCGCGCCGGCACGACAAAATTTTCGCTTCATCTTGTCAGGGCGCGCGCTCCGTGTTATAATTTATTAGTTAAAGTATATCAACCGGGAGGATAACCCCTTGGAACGAGAAAAGGTATTGGTCAGCGCCGAGGAAACGGCGCGGCAAAAGGAATATATGGATAAGGTGCGCGCGCTGCACGAGCAGCGCACGACGAAGCCGCTGGCCTACGTCCACACCTACGGCTGCCAGCAGAACGTGGCGGACGGCGAGCGGCTGATGGGAATGCTGCGCGAGATGGGCTGCGAGTTCACCGACGACACGAAGCGCGCCGACATCGTGCTGATGAACACCTGCGCCATCCGCGAAAACGCGGAGAAAACCGTTTACGGGATGCTCGGCCAGCTCACGCACACCAAGGCGGCGAATCCCGACCAGATCATCTGCCTGTGCGGGTGCATGGCACAGCAGCCGCGCGTGGCGGAAAAGGTGAAAACCAGCTACCGCCACGTCGATCTCGTGCTCGGTCCGCAGGCCGAGTGGCGCTTCCCCGAGCTCTTGTACCGCGCCTACACCGAGCGCGGCCGCGTCTTTTCCATCGACGACGAGCCGGGCCGCATCGCAGAGGACATCCCCGTCTACCGCGTCGGCGGCGTGAGCGCGTGGGTGAGCATCATGTACGGCTGCAACAACTTCTGCTCGTACTGCATCGTGCCCTACGTCCGCGGCCGCGAACGCAGCCGCGAGCCGGAGCAGATCGTGCGCGAGGTCCGCGAGCTGGTCGCGGCGGGCTATAAAGAGATCACGCTGCTCGGTCAGAACGACCTTCTCGCAGAGATCGACCGGATCGACGGCGACTACTGGGTGCGCTTCATGTCCAGCCAGCCCAAGGACGCGACGTCCAAGCTCTTCGACACGATGGCGGCGAGCCGCCATGTGACGCATCAGCTGCACCTGCCCGTCCAAAGCGGCAATGACCGCGTGCTGCGCGCGATGAACCGCCCCTATACCCGCGCGGGCTACCTTGAGCTGATCCGCTATGCCCGCAGGGTCATGCCCGACCTCGTGCTCACGAGCGACATCATCATCGGCTTCCCCGGCGAGACCGAGGCGGAAGCGATGGACACCGTAAGTCTGATCAACGAAGTCCATTTCGACGCGCTCTTTACGTTTATCTTCTCCCCCCGCCCGGGCACGCCCGCCGCAAAGCTGGACGATCCCACGCCGCGCGAGGAAAAGCAGAAGTGGTTCGACGCGCTCTGCAACGCCCAGAACGCCATCAGCGCGGAGAAGCACGCCGCCTACATCGGCAGGACCGTGCGCGTGCTGGTCGAGGGCGAGAGCGACGACGCGGACTGGCCGCTCTCCGCGCGCACCGAGGGCAACCGCCTCGTGCGCATGAAGGGCGACAAGAGTCTTATCGGAACGTTCACCACAGCAAAAATTTCGGGCAGCAACACCTGGGCGCTCTACGGAGCCGCGGAGGAAACGATATGAAAATCACCACCTTACTGGAAAATAAAACCACCTGCGATGCGCTCCGCTGCGAGCACGGGCTTTCGCTCTACATTGAAACAGCAAAGCATAAAATTCTCTTCGACTCCGGCGCGAGTGACGCTTTCTGGGAAAACGCCAAGGCGCTCGGCATCGACCTCGCACAGGTCGATATCGCCTTTCTCTCCCACGCGCACAACGACCACTGCGGCGGCCTGCTGACCTTCCTGCGGGGCAACCGCACCGCGAAGGTCTATCTTCAGAAGGAGGCCTTCGGTGATTACTATGTCGTGACGCCGACGAAATGCGCCTTCATCGGTCTCGATCCCAAGCTGCACGAGTATGCTGACCGCTTCGTGATGGCCGAGGGTGTGACAAAGCTCGACGAGGAGCTGACGCTCTTCTCCGGCATCCGGACGCACGAGCTCCTGAGCGAGGCAAACGCCACGCTGCGCGAAAAGGTCGGCGGGGACTATCCCCGCGACGCCTTCCGCCACGAGCAGGATCTGCTGGTGACGGAGCACGGCAAAACCGTCCTCTTCGCTGGCTGCGCCCACAGCGGCATCATCAACATCATCAACCGCGCAGAGGACATTCTGGGCCGTGCGCCGGACTATGTGTTCGCGGGCTTCCATCTCTACAATCCCTCGCTCGGTCAGAGCGAGCCGAGAGCCCTTGTGGACGCGGTGGGCGAGCGCCTGTGCGCGCGGAAGGCGACGCGCTACGTCACCGGCCACTGCACCGGCGACGACGCTTACGCCTGGCTGCACGAAACGCTGGGCGACCGCCTCGCCTACATGGCGACCGGAACGACCTTTACGATCTGATTTTTTAGAAAGTGAGCAACGAACATGGCAGACCTCACGCCGATGATGCGCCAATATCTTGAGATCAAGGAGCAGAATAAGGATTCCATCCTCTTTTTCCGTCTCGGCGACTTCTACGAGATGTTCAACGAGGACGCAAAGCTCGCCGCGCGCGAGCTGGATCTCGTTCTCACCACGCGCGACCGCGGCAAGTCCGCCGAGGAGCAGACGCCGATGTGCGGCATCCCGTACCATTCGAGCGACGGCTACATCGCGCGGCTCATCGCCAAGGGCTACAAGGTCGCCATCTGTGAGCAGACCGAGGACCCCGCGCTCGCCAAGGGACTCGTCAAGCGCGACATCATCCGCGTCGTCACTCCCGGCACGGTGATCGACAGCGCGTGTCTGGACGACCGGCGCGGCAACTTCCTGTGCGGCGTGTTCCTCGACGAGCAGAACGCGGGCGTCGCGTTCTGCGATATGTCCACAGGCCACACGCATGTCACCGCCTTTTCCGGCGCGGACCGTGCGGAGCATCTGTGCAATGAGCTTGCGCGCTTCACGCCCGCCGAAGCGGTGCTGAGCGCGGGCGCGTATGCGGACGAGGAGCTGAAAGTCCTGCTTGCCGACAGACTCTCCTGCCGCGTGGAGCGCGGCGACGCGCGCTTCGACTTGAAGGCGGCGGAAAAAGCTGTGCTCGCGCAGTACGGCGAGGACGCCTGCGCCGCGCTCCCGCGCAATAACCCCGCCGCGGCGCTCGCGCTCGGCGGCCTTCTGAGCTACCTGCACGAAACGCAGAAGAGCGACCTATCCTACATCAGCGATCTTGAATACTACGAGCAGGGCCGCTTCATGGAGCTGGATCTCTCCGCCCGCCGCAACCTGGAGCTGACGGAGACCATCCGCGGCAAGGAAAAGCGCGGGAGTCTGCTTTGGGTACTTGACAAAACGAAAACCGCCATGGGCGCGCGCTGTCTGCGTTCCTGGCTGGAGCGTCCCCTGCGCGAGGTCGCTGCCATCACACGCCGCTCAAACGCCGTCGGCGCGCTGGTGAACGACACAATGGCGCGCGAGGAGCTGGTCCTCGCCCTCTCCGGCATCAGCGACATGGAGCGGCTCATCGGCCGCATCGTCTACGGCACGGCGGGCGGGCGCGACCTCGTCTCGCTGCGTAATTCCATCGAGCAGCTCGCCGCCGTGCGCGAGCAGCTCGCGCACTTCACCACGGGCCGGCTCGGCGAGCTTTCGCAGGAGCTTGACCCGCTCGCGGACATCGCTGCGCGCATCGCCGAGACCATCGTGGACGAGCCGCCGTTCTCCGTGCGCGAGGGCGGCTTCATCCGCAAGGGCTTCAACGCCGAGGTCGACCGCCTGCACGACATTCTCTCCGGCGGCAAGGGGCTGCTCGCCTCCATTGAAACGAAGGAAAAGGAACGCACCGGCATCCGCACGCTGAAGATCGGCTACAACAAGGTCTTCGGCTACTACATCGAGGTCTCCAATTCCTTCAAGGATCAGGTGCCCGACACCTACATCCGCAAGCAGACGCTCGTCAACGGCGAGCGCTACATCACGCAGGAGCTCAAGGACCTGGAGCAGGAGATCCTGACCGCGGGGGAGCGTGACAACGCGCTCGAATACGAGATCTTCTCCGCCCTGCGCGACGAGATCTGCGCGGGCGCCGAGCGCATCCAGAAGACCGCCGCCGCGGTCGCGGAGCTTGACACGCTCGCGTCGCTTGCCGTCGTCGCGGTCAAAAACAGCTACTGCTGCCCGGTGGTGGACGATTCCGGCGTGATCGAGATCCACGACGGCCGCCATCCGGTCGTCGAGCGCGTGCTGAAGGACGCTCTCTTTGTGCCGAACGACACCTACATGGGCGAAAAGGAAAACCGCGTCGCCATCATCACAGGCCCCAACATGGCGGGTAAATCCACCTATATGCGTCAAGTCGCGCTCATCACGCTCATGGCGCAGATCGGCTCGTTCGTTCCCGCCCGCGCCGCCCGCATCGGCGTGGTGGACCGCATCTTTACCCGCATTGGCGCGAGCGACGACCTGGCCGGCGGCCAGTCCACCTTCATGGTCGAAATGAGCGAGGTCGCGGAAATCCTGCGGCAGGCGACGGCGCACTCGCTGCTGATCTTAGACGAGATCGGCCGCGGCACCTCGACCTTCGACGGCATGAGCATCGCCCGCGCGGTGCTCGAGTTCTGCGCCGACCGCAAAAGGCTCGGCGCGAAAACGCTCTTCGCCACCCACTACCACGAGCTCACCGAGCTGGAGGGCACGCTCGCGGGCGTGAAAAACTACAACATCGCCATCAAAAAGCGCGGGGAGGACCTTGTATTCCTCCGCAAGATCATTCCCGGCGGAGCCGACCGCAGCTACGGCATCGAGGTCGCCAAGCTCGCGGGACTGCCGAAGGAGGTCGTCTCCCGCGCGAAGAAAATACTGGAGGAGCTGGAGGCCGGCGGCAGCTATATCCCGCCGCGCGAGGAGCGCGAGCAGGTAAGTCTTGACGCCATCGGCGAAGCCGAGGTGCTCGACGCGCTGCGCCGCGCCCAGCCGGACACCATGTCGCCCATCGAGGCGATGCAGCTGCTCTACGACCTGAAAAAGAAGCTCCCGAACTAACCCCGAAACAGACAGAAAGGGTCTATCCACATGGCAAAAAAAGCCGCTACCTCCCACATGAACCAGACCGAGCGCGTCGCGGGGACGATCTTCTTTATCGTCTATCTGCTCGTGCTGCCGCTGCTGGCCAACAAGCTCTTTGGCATTGTCGAGGTCCTGCTCGACACGAAGATCAGCGACTCGCTGGCGAACATCATCTACTACTATGTGCTCTTCGCCATCGTGCTGCTGCTCTTTCACTCGTTCCTCGCGCACACGACGAGCCGCTTCCTCGGCGGCGTGAGCCGAGCGATGACGACGTTCTGCATGGGCCTTCTGGTCTTTTACGGCGCGAACGAGCTCTTCTACCGCGTGGCGAACGTGCTCTTCAACAGCCGCACCAACCTCAACGACATGACCATCGCCGCGTCCATCAACGCCGCGCCGCGCCTGACAGCGCTCATCATCGTCTTTCTCGCCCCCTTTGTGGAGGAGGTCCTTTTCCGCGGTCTCGTGTTCGGCTGTCTGAAGGAAAAGAGCCGCGTCGCCGCCTACGTCATCTCCTGCGTGCTCTTCGCGTTCATGCACGTGTGGACCTTCGCCCTCTCCTCGTGGGACTGGAGCTATCTCATCCTCATGCTGCAATACCTCGTTCCCGGCCTCGTCTTCGCGTGGGCGTTCGACCACTCCGGCACGCTCTGGACGTCCATCCTGCTCCACGCGACCGTCAACGCGCTGGCTCTCTGGGCCATCGTCGGATAAGGAGAATACCATGCCGCACATCGAACAGCTATCCCCCCATATCGCCAATCTCATCGCCGCTGGCGAGGTCGTCGAGCGTCCCGCGAGCGTTGTCAAGGAGCTTTTGGAAAACGCCATCGACGCGGGCGCGAGGAACGTCACCGTCGAGCTGCAAAACGGCGGGCTGACCTATCTGCGCGTCACAGACGACGGCTGCGGCATCGCGCCCGACGAGCTGCCCACCGCCTTTCTGCGCCACGCGACGAGCAAGCTCCGCACCGCTGCCGATCTGGCCGCCATCGGCACGCTCGGCTTCCGCGGCGAAGCGCTCGCCGCCATCGCGTCCGTTTCTCATTTGGATATTTTCTCGCGTCAGACGGACGCCGCGAGCGGCGCGACGCTGCATCTCGACGGCGGCAAGCCGCTCTCCGTCGAGCCCGCGGGCTGTCCCGAGGGCACGAGCATCATCGTGCGCGACCTTTTTTACAACACGCCCGCGCGGCTGAAGTTCATGAAACAGGACCGCGCCGAGGCAACCGCCATTGCGGGCCTTGCCGCGCACATCGCGCTCTCGCACCCCGATATTTCCTTCCGTCTCATCAAGGACGGCAGGGAGGAGCTGCACACCCCGGGCGACGGCAAGCCCCTCAGCGCCGTCTACGCCGCGCTGGGCCGCGATTTTGCCCTCGCGCTGGTCGAGGTCCACGGGCGCGACGGTCAGCTCGCCGTTGACGGCTTTGTGACCAAGCCCCTCGCGGGCCGCGGCACGCGAGGGATGCAGACCTTTTTCGTCAACGGCCGCTTCATCAAATCCCAGCTTCTCACCGCTGCGGTGGAGGAAGCCTACGCAAACCGTCTGATGAAGGGCAAATTCCCCGGCTGCGTGCTGAACGTCACGCTGCCGGCGGACATGGTGGACGTGAACGTCCACCCCGCCAAGACGGTCGTGAAATTCCTCAACGAAAAGCAGGTCTTCGACCTTGTGTACCACGCCGCGTCCGACGCGCTCGACCGCGACGGCGCGCCCGAGCCGCTGCACACATCGCCGAGACCGGCCGCGCAGGCTCCCAAGCCGCAGGAGTTTTACCGCAGCATGACGGCGCAGGAGTGGCGTGCGCAGAACGAGGTCAAAAGGCCGGAGCCGCCCAAAAGGGACGCGCCGTTCATCGCCGTCACGCCCGCCTCGAGCGAGCTGGGCGGGCGCGTGAGCGTCAGCGACTTCGTCCGCCGCACACCGGCTCCCCCGGCGAAAAAGCCGGAGGACGGGCACATCCTTCCGAAGATGGTCGAGGCTGCCTTCATGCCGCCGCGCGATGAAGCGGCAAAGCCGGAAGCGCCCGCCGCACCCGTTTTCGCCGTGCAGACCACGCTCGAGACCGCGCCCGCCGAGCCGGAGCAGACGGCGATCGAGCCGGAGCCGGTCATACCGTGGCGCATCGCGGGCGAGGTGCTCGACACCTACATCGTCTGCGAGGACGCGGAGAAAACCGTCTGGCTCATCGACAAGCACGCCGCGCACGAGCGCGTGAATTTCGACCGCTTCAAGGCAAATCTTGAGCCCATCATGTCGCAGGAGCTGCTGACTCCCGTGGTCGCGCAGTTCGCCGCGGCGGAGTACACCGCTCTTGTTGGGCAGCTCGCGCTGCTGCGCGAGTTCGGCTTTGCCTGCGAGGAGTTCGGCGACGGCGCGATCCTGATCCGCGCCCTGCCCGCCGACATTCCCGCCGAGGACGCCGCGGCAAGTCTTGAGGACCTTGCGGGCCGCCTCGTCGAGACGCACCACGCCGACCCCGAGAGCGCCCGCGACGCGCTGCTGCACACCATGGCCTGCAAGTCCGCCATCAAAGGCGGCTGGAAGAGCGATGAGCGAGAGCTTCGCGTGCTGGTGGATAAGGTACAGTCGGGCGAGGTCCGATTCTGCCCGCACGGACGACCCGTGGCCGTCAAGCTCACCAAATACGAGCTGGAAAAAATGTTCAAGCGCGCCTGAGCGCGGAAAGGAGACGTCATGCCGCCCAAGGTAGTTTGCATCGTCGGCCCGACCGGCTGCGGAAAGACCGGACTCGGCGTCGCGCTGGCCGAAAGGCTCGGCGGCGAGGTCGTCTCCTGCGATTCCATGCAGCTCTACCGCGGCATGGTCATCGGCACCGCCGCACCGACGGAGGCGGAGACGCGGGGCGTGCCGCACCACATGGTCGGCGTGATCGACCCGCGCGAGGATTACTCCGTGGCGCGCTACGCTGCGGACGCCGCCGAATGTGTGGACGGCATTCTCGCGCGCGGCAAGCTGCCCATCCTCGTCGGCGGCACGGGGCTGTACCTCGACGCGCTCCTGCGCGGACACGGTTACGCTCCCGGCACGACCGGCGGAGAGACGCGCAGGCTTCTGGAGCGGCGCTGGGACAACGAGGGCGGCGAGGCCCTCTTCGCCGAGCTGCGCTCCATTGATCCGGAAAGCGCCGCCGTGCTGCACCCGAACGACAAAAAGCGCGTCATCCGCGCGCTCGAGGTCTACCGCGAGACAGGGAAGACCATGTCGCGGCACAATGCCGACACCCGGCTCGTCCCGCCGCGCTACGAGCCCGTCTACCTCGGTCTTGCCTACGCCGACCGCGAGGAGATGAAGCGCATCATCGACCTCCGCGTGGACCGGATGGTCGCACAGGGTCTGTTCGACGAGGTGCGCGCTCTGGTCGAGAGCGGCGTGCCGCGCACGGCGACGGCAATGCAGGCCATCGGCTATAAGGAATGTCTGGGCTGTCTCGCGGGCGAATGCACGCAGGACGAGGCCGTCGCCGAGATCAAGCTCCGCTCGCGGCAGTACGCCAAGCGCCAGCTCACCTGGCTGCGGCGGAACAGGGACATTCACTGGTTCTACCGGAAAAATTCCCGCGATCTTCCCGCCGCTTTACAATTTTCGACAGAAATTCTCACAAACCTTGGCGTATCCTGATTTTATACGGACGGCACCCATAAAACCGCCGCCCGAATAAAAAGAAAGGGTACATCCAACATGAAAAAGACAGCCAATCTTCAGGACATTTTCCTCACCAAAGCCCGCAAGCAGGGCGTGCCGCTGACCGTGTTCCTCGTCAACGGCTTCCAGATGCGCGGCAGCGTGACCGGCTTTGACAGCTTCACCGTCGTTCTTTTGAGCGAGGGTCGGCAGCAGATGATCTACAAGCACGCGATCTCGACCATCGCGCCGCTAAGCCCCATCGACCTGCACGAGGCGGACGAGACCGGGGAGGAATGACCTGAGCCTCCCGAGGTGCCTATGAGATCCCGATCCCTATCGACAAAACTGATCTTTGTTTTCCTGTTTCTCGCGGTGGCCGCCTACTTCAGCGTGCAGGCCTACCGCTACTTCGTCGACCCGCAGACCACCACGCTCGTCTACGCTTACTCCAGCGAGGACGCCATCGCCGCGACCGGCTATTTCGCGCGCGACGAGCAGGTGATCGCGTGCAGTGAAACGCTTCTGGAGCTCGAGCGCGCCGAGGGTGAACGCGTGAACGCGGGCGGCACGCTCGCAACGGTCTACCGCAGCGAGAGCGCACTGAACGACCACCGTCAGCTCCGCGCGCTCCGGTCCCGGCTCGAGCAGCTGCGCTACGCGCGCGAGGCGTCCCGCGACGCCGAGACCGCGCTCAAGCTCGACGGCGACATCCGCGAGGACCTCTTTGCGCTGCGCGCTTCCCTTGCCGCAGGGAGCTGGACGAGCGTCGAGTCCTCCGGCGAGGAGCTGCGCACGACAGTCCTCAAGCGCGAATACGCCTACGCGGGCACGGACGATCTGGATGTGCGCATCGACGCGCTCAATGCCGAGATCAGCACGCTCTCCGGCCGTCTGGAGGGCGGCACACAAACGATCCGCGCGCCGTTTGCCGGCACCTACAGCGCCGTCGCCGACGGCTACGAGGCCGTTCTCACCCCCGCGGCGCTGGAGAATATGACCGTCGCGCAGTACGACGCCATCGCCCCGGAGGCGGCAAGCTCGACCGTGGGCCGGCTGATTGCCGGCGAGGAGTGGCGCTTCGTCACCGTGCTGAGCGCCGCAGACGCCGCGCGGCTGCAAAAGGGACAGGCCCTCAGCCTGCGCGCCGCGACCGGCGTGGACTTCGATCTTGACGTCACTGTCGAGCGCATCGGGCGTGAGGAGAACGGCCGCGTGATCGTCGTCCTGCGCGGCGGCAGCCATCTGGCCTACGTCACGCTCCTGCGCGCGCAGAACGTCGAGCTGATCCTCGCGCGCTACGAGGGACTGCGCATCCCCAAAAATGCCCTCCGCGTGGACGCGGACGGCAGCAGCGGCGTTTACTGCCTTGTGGGGCTGCGCGCCTACCGCAAGCCGGTGGAGGTCCTCTGGCAGGGCGAGGATTACTGCCTTGTCCGGCCCGTCGGCATCGAAACGAGCAGCGAAAGCCTGCTCCAGCTCTATACACTGCGCGCCGGCGACGAGGTGATCGTCTCGGCAAACGATCTATACGATGGAAAGGTGGTCGAATGAACATGAGCATTCGGGAAAACATTCAGCAGGTACGGGAAAACATTGCCGCCGCGGCGCTCTCCGCCGGGCGCAGGCCCGAGGACATCACGCTTGTCGGCGCGAGCAAGATGAACGACGCCGCGGCCTGCCGCGAGGCCATCGCCGCGGGCATCGACGCGCTCGGCGAGAACCGCGTGCAGGAGATGACGCAGAAGCTCGCGGAGAACGCCTACGACGGCGCGCCTCTGCACTTCATCGGTCATCTCCAGCGCAACAAGGTGAAGCAGGTCGTCGGCAAGGTCGCGCTCATCGAATCCGTCGGCTCCTATGAGCTGCTTGAGGATATCGACCGGCAGGCCGAAAAGCTCGGCATCGTCCAACCCATTCTCCTTGAGGTCAACGTCGGCGGGGAGGAGGCCAAGAGCGGCTTTGCCGTCTCCGAGGTCCGCGCCGCCGCCGAAAGGGCCAAGAGCCTCTCCCACGTCGTGCTGCGCGGGCTGATGACCATTCCGCCGGTCGCCGAGAGCGAGCACGGGAGCGTGCCCTACTTTGAAAAAGTTCATGCGCTTTATGTTGACATCAACGCGAGTTTGTATGATAATAAGCTTGATATATTATCTATGGGCATGAGCGGCGATTATGAGGACGCCGTCCGCTGCGGCGCGACGATGGTGCGCGTCGGCACGGCGATCTTCGGCGCGCGCCACTATACGCTTTGATACAGGGAGGTTTTTTTCATGGGACTCATTGACGATCTGAAGAAATGGGCGCATCCCTACGAGGATGAGGACGAAGAATACGAAGACGATTTTGCCGAGCTCGGCTCCCGCGACACGGGTGCCTTTGCCGACGAGCGGCCCAGCCGCCGCGAGCGCGACCGCGACGAGGACCGCCGCAACAAGGTCGTCAACATCCACGCGACGACGCAGCTCAAGGTCGTGCTCGTCAAGCCCGAGCGCTTTGAGAATGCCAGCGAGATCGCCGACCACCTGAAGGAAAAGCGCACGGTGGTCATCAATCTCGAATCCACGAACAAGGACATTGCCCGCCGCCTGATCGACTTCCTCTCCGGCGTCGCCTACGCGGGCGAGGGCAAGATCAAGAAGGTCGCGGCCAACACCTACATCATCACGCCCTACCACGTCGATATCATGGGCGACCTGATCGACGAGCTGGAAAACAACGAACTGTACTTATAAGAGACGGAGGGCTGCACGATGCTGACACCGCAGGAGGTTTCCAACCACGCATTTGCCAAGGCCGTCATGGGCGGCTACAACATGGCCATGGTCGATGAGTTCCTTGACGAGCTGACCGACGACTATACCTCGCTTTACAAGGAAAACGCCGCGCTCAAGGCGAAGATGAAGGTGCTCGTGGACAAGGTCGAGGAATACCGCTCGACCGAGGACGCCATGCGCGCCGCGCTGCTGACCGCGCAGAAGATGGCCGACAGCATGGTCGCCGAGGCGGAGGAGAAGAAAAAGTCCCTGCTCGAAAACGCCGAAAGCGAGGCCAACCGCAAGATCGGCGCGCTGCGCGATGAGGTCGCGCAGGAGGAGCGCCGCCTGACCGCCGCCAAGGCCGAGACCGCGGACTTCCTCGCCCGCGTGCGCGAGCTTTACGAGCGTGAAATGAAGCTCCTCGAGGAGCTTCCCGAAGCGGACCTCGCCCCCGCGGCTCCGCTGGAGCTCGCCAAGCCCGCCGCCGACGTCAGCGAGATCGAAAAGAGCATCATGGATTCCTTTAAGCTCCCCGACCTCACGAAGGCGGCGGAGGGCGAGCCAGAGGCCGAGGAAGCGCCCGAGGAGCCGGAGGAAAGCCCGGAGGAGGGCAATCCCTTCCTCGATTCCGCGACCCGCGCCATCAAGCTCAGCGACCTCAAGTTCGGCCGCAACTACCACGGCGAAGAATAAAACGCACTTCAAAAGAGCGGCTCTCTCCGAGCCGCTTTTTTCACAGGAGGACACCATGACCAAACGCCCTATCGTCGCGTTCCTTTACGACTTTGATAAGACCCTCTGCACCACCGATATGGAGGATTACGCCTTCATTCCATCCCTCGGCTACACGCCCTCGGAGTTCTGGGCCAAGGCCAACGGCTTCGGCTATGAGAACAAAATGGACGGCCTGCTCGCCTATATGTACACCATGATCCGCGAGTGCGCCGCGCAGGGCATCCGTCTCGACCGCGATTATCTGGTCCGCTCGGGCGAGGCCATCGAGCTGTTTCCCGGCGTGCGCGAGTGGTTCGCGCGCATCACCGCCTATGGCGCGGACCTCGGCGTGGACGTGGAGCACTACGTCATCTCCTCCGGTCTGCGCGAGATCATTGAGGGCAGCGGCATTGCCCATGAGTTCAAGCAGATTTACGCCTGCGAGTTCTATTACGACGAAAGCGGCCTCGCCGCCTGGCCGAAGCTGGACGTCAACTTCACGAACAAGACACAGTTCGTCTACCGCATCAACAAGGGCATTCTTGACATCGCCCGCGACAAGGAGCTCAACGACTCCATGCCCGACGACTCCAAGCGCGTGCCGTTCACCAACATGGTCTACGTCGGCGACGGACTTTCCGACGTGCCGTGCATGAAGATGATGCGCGCCTACGGCGGACAGGCCGTCGCGGTCTATCAGAAGAGCAACCGCGCAGGCGTGGAAAAGCTTTTGCAGGACGGGCGCGTGGACTTCATTTTCCCCGCCGACTACCGCGAGGGAACGGAGTTCGATAAAACGGTGCACAACATTCTGCGCAAAATGGCAGTCTCCGACGCGCTGAGCGAGAAGAACGCCGAGCAGCTGCGCGCCATCGGGCAGGGCGACGACCCCGACCAGGTCATGCTATTCTAAGAGGAGAACGCTATGGACGAAATGAACACCGTCGGCACGCTCTACATCGTGGCGACACCCATCGGCAACGCGCGCGACATGACCGAGCGCGGCCGTCAGATTTTAGAGACGGCGGACATCATCGCGGCAGAGGACACCCGCCGCAGCGTCGTGCTGCTCAACAAGCTCGGCATCCGCGGCAACCAGCTCTCCGCCAACCACAAGTTCAACGAATACGGCAAGGCCAAGTGGTTCATCGAGCAGCTTCAGCAGGGCAAGAGCATCGCCGTCATCACCGACGCGGGCACGCCCTGCATCTCCGACCCCGGCAACGAGCTCATTCGTGCCGCCATCGACGCGGGCATCCGCGTGGTCGGCGTGCCCGGCTGCTGCGCCGCGGTCACGGCGCTGTCCATCTCGGGCTTCGACCTTTCGACCTTCTTTTTCTTCGGCTTCTTCCCGCGGGAGGCCGCCGACCGCCGCCGTGCGCTCGCCATGATGCGCCGCGGCGACACGCGCACCTACTGCTTTTACGAAAGCCCCAAGCGCATCATGGACGCGGTGGAGTTCTTTATCTCGGAGCACGCCGGCGTGCGGCTATGCCTGTGCAACGACATGACGAAGCTCCACGAGATAACCTTCCGCGGCACGCCCGCCGAGGTGCGCGATCAACTGCTCGCCAAGGGCAGCTACGATAAGGGCGAATACGTCCTGCTCTGCGAGGTGGAGGAGGACTATCTCATCACCGAGGTCGAGCACGTCTCCTCGCCCGAGGCGCTGCTCGTGGACTGCATGGTGCGCTGCGACTGCACCGCCAAGGACGCCATCAAGCTGCTCCTCAAGGACGACAACAACACCTACAGCAAAAACGAGCTCTACGCCGCGCATCTTGCCCTGAAAGAGAGGTTCGGCGCATGAGCATCGTGTTGGACGACCTCACCGCGCGGCTCGACACGCTCACCAAGGCCGTGCTTTCTCAGCCGCTCGCGCGCATCGGCTGCTCCAGGGTGACCATCCGCCCGCTGTCGCTGCGCGGCAAGGCTTTTTTTCAGCTCGAATACCAGCATGGGCAGAAGGTCACGCACCGCAACGTGACGAAGGGCGAGCTGCCCGGGCTGTTCGCGCAGGAGCTGGACGGTCTTTATCTTCAGGCCGTGCTCTGCACCGAAACAGAGACGCGCCAGTACATCCGCAAAACGAACGGCAGCTACAAATGCACCGCGAAAGGCGAGGCGCAGCGCACCGCCGCGCCGAAGGCGCATGACCGCCGAAAGGAATACATCCTTGCCGAGGGCGAGAACATTCCCGCGCTCGTCGACCTCGGCGTGTTTACGCCGGACCTCCGCATCGTCAAGGCGAAGTATGATAAGTACAAGCAGATCAACCGCTTCATCGAGCTGGTGGACGACGCCTTCCGTGCCTCGGAGCAGCAGGAGATCACCATTCTCGACTTCGGCTGCGGCAAATCGTACCTCACGTTCATTCTCTACTATTACTTCACCGTCAAGCGCGGCGTGAAGGCGACCATCCTCGGCTACGACCTCAAGGAGGATGTGGTGGAGCATTGCAACGCCATCGCGCAAAAGTACGGCTACGACGGCCTGCGCTTCGTCGTGAGCGACGTCACGCGCGACACGCTCGCGGACACCCATGTGGATATGGTCGTCACGCTCCACGCCTGCGACACCGCCACGGACTACGCCCTCTGGTACGCCGTCGAAAAGGGCGTGAAGCACATTTTCTCCGTTCCCTGCTGCCAGCACGAGATCAACGCCACCATTCACAAGGGCGGCGATTTCGACGTGCTGCTGCGCCACGGTCTTTTGCAGGAGCGCTTTTCCGCGCTGCTGACCGATTCCATCCGCGCCGCCGTGCTCGAGGACATGGGCTACACGGTGGACGTGATCGAATTCATCGACTTCGCCCACTCGCCGAAAAACCTCATGCTCCGCTGCGTCAAGGACCGCCGCGCGGGCGAGAGGAACCTTTCCGCCGCGCGGGAGCTCGCGGAAAAATACGGCTTCCGCCAGGCGCTTCTGGAGCTTGCGGAGAAAAAATGTCACAGTGCGCAAAACACCGCCTTTTAAGCGGTGTTTTCTCTTCTTGACAGGGGAATGCTTTCGCAGTAAGATAATGCCCGCCGTTCCACAAAACGGCGGCAGGAGTGATATTCATGGACTATTATCTATTGACGGATATGGCCGCGCAGATCGGCTACGAGCTGGCCGCCGCCGGAGCGGAGACCTTCCGCATCGAGGAGACGATGCGCCGCGTGCTCGCGGCCTACGGCATCGAATGCGAGGCCTTTGCGATCCCCAACTGCGTCATGGTCAGCCTTGAGGCGGACAACGGCAAGCCGCTGATGGTGATGAAGCGCGTCGGCTTCCACGGCAACGATCTTGACGCGGTCGAGCGGCTCAACGCGCTCTCGCGCCGCATCTGCGCCGAAACGCCCGACCCCGCCGTTGCCGCGCAATGGCTGGAGGAGACAAGAAACGATCGCCGCAGCTATTCCGTTCCCGTTTATTACCTTGGCAATCTTCTTGCCGCGTCTGGCTTCTGCCCCGTCTTTGGCGGAACCCTGCGCGACAGCCTGTGGGCCGGTCTGCTGGGCCTTATCATCGGCTTCGTCACCCGCCGGATGGACAAGCTCGAGGCCAACCCCTTTTTCAGCACCATCGCCGCCGCTTTTGCCATGGCCGTACCGGCCTACCTCGCCGCCGCCTTCGGGCTGGTCGACTATGCGGACGCGGTCATCATCGGCTCGCTGATGATCCTGGTCCCCGGTCTGCTCATCACCAACTCCATGCGCGACATCATCTACGGCGACACAAACTCCGGCGTCAATCGCATCGTGCAGGTGCTCCTCTCGGCGCTCGCCATCGCCATGGGCACTGCGGCCGCGTGGCACATCACATCCTCCCTCTACGGCCAGACCGCCGCCAGCACGCTTTCCTATCCCTTCTGGCTTCAGGCCATCGCCATCGCGGTCGCCTGCACCGGCTTTGTAATCCTCTTTAACGTCCACGGCTGGGGGCGCTGCCTGTGCGCGCTCGGCGGCGTCGTGACGTGGATGGCGTATCTGCTGTGCGGCGAGCTCGGTCTCGGTCCCTACGGCGCGAACTTCATCGCCGCCGCGGTCGCCGCCGTCTATGCCGAGGGCATGGCCCGCGCCCGCAAGTATCCGGTCACCTCGTATCAGGTCATCTCCGCCGTACCGCTGCTGCCCGGCGCCGGTATTTACTACACCATGTCCCTCGGGCTGAACGGCAGCACCCAGCTCGCCCTCCAGCGGGGCTTCGCCACCGCAGGCATCGCCGGCAGTATCGCCGCCGCGATCCTGCTCGTCTCATCCGTCGTCCGCCTCTTCACCGCGCAGCGGAAAAAATAAGGCAAAGGGAAGACACGCGCTGCGTATCTTCCCTTTATTCTTTCTTCGCGCGGCGGAATGAAGAAAGGGGACGGGCATTGCGCCCGACCCTGCCGGTATGGCGGAGCGTGACTCGCAAGCGGGCCGCTCAATCCAGAAAATACATATTCATCTGCGCGCAGGCGACGAGCGCGCCGGTGTCGTCGGTGATATTGACTTCAAAAAAGCCAACGTGTCCGCCGACCTTGATCTCGCGCCCGACCGCCGTCAGCGTCTTGCTGCGCGTGGTGGGCCGCAGGTAATTCATCGAGCCGTTGAGCGTGACATTGCGCCGCCCGTACCTGATGCGCGCAAAGGCTCCGGCGGCGGTGTCCGCCATCGTGTAGAGGAAGCCGCCGTGGACGCTGCCCCAAACGTTGCGGCTGTTGTCGGTGATCTCGGCCTCCAGCACGCTCCTTTCCTCATCAACGGAAACGATGCGGATCCCGTTGTGCCGGATAAATCCATTGGATTCGTGCTTGATTTTTTCTGCATAATTCTCTATCATAGCTATCGTGCTCCTCTGCTCCTTGGCTGTGCTTCTGCCAAAGATCATAGCAGAAGTGCGCGCGGCCTGCAAGGCAAATTCAAAAGAAATCACTACCGGCAAAGAGAGGTCAGATCACCATGCGCTCCATTCCCGCTCAAATCAAAAGCTACGCGCCGGGCTTCGCGCTCGCGCTCGTCATCGCACTGCTCGCCAAGGGCATCGAGGCGCTGCTGCCGTTCGACGTCATCGGCGCGTCCGTCATCGCCATGTTCATCGGTATGCTCATCAACGGCTACCGCAAGCCCGGCAAGACCACCGCGCCCGGCGTGAAGTTCACGGCGAAGAAGATCCTGAAATTTGCCATCATTCTCCTCGGCGCGAGCCTGAACGTCACGACCATCCTGAACGTCGGCAGAATGTCGCTGACCGTCATGCTCTTTACGCTCCTTACCTGCTTCGGCGGCGGCTACTTCATTGGCCGCGCGCTGGGGCTGGACTGGAAGCTCTCGAACCTCATCTCCGCGGGCACCGGCATCTGTGGCGGCAGCGCCATCGCGGCGGTCGCACCCGTCATCGACGCCAAGGACAGCGACATCGCCTACGCCCTCTCCGCGACCTTCCTCTTTGATATGGCGATGATCGTGCTCTTTCCCATCATGGGCCGCGCGATGGGCCTTTCCGACATGGCCTACGGCCTGTGGACGGGCACGGCAGTCAACGATACCTCCAGCGTCGTCGCCGCAGGCTATGCCTTCAGCGAGGGCGCGGGCGACTTCGCCACCATGGTCAAGCTCACGCGCACGCTCGCCATCATCCCGACGGTGGTGGTGTTCTCGTTTGTGAGTATGCACCTGAAGAAAAAGGAAGCCGCCGCGTCCGGCGGCGCAGTGCAGATCAAGTGGAAGAGCGTCTTCCCGTGGTTCATCCTCGGCTTTCTCGCCATGGCGGTGCTCAGCAGCGTGGGCGTGATCCCCGCGGCAGCCGCGGCGGCGCTCAAAAAGGTCAGCAAGTTCCTCATGGTCACGGCGCTCGCCGCCGTTGGACTCAACACGAGCTTCGCCGAAATGAAGAAATCCGGCGCGGCGCCGATGGTGCACGGCTTCCTGATCTCCGCGCTCGTCGTCCTCGTGGCGCTGGCCGTGGAGTATTTCATGGGCATCCTGCCGTTCTGACATACCGCAGCGCCCGGGGAGATCGCCCCGTGAGCGGCGCTTACAAGGAAAGGAGAACCTCCAATGAAAAAACAGTTATGCTCTCTGCTGACAGCTCTCGCTCTGGCCGTCGGCCTTCTGCCGTCCGCGGCTCGCGCCGCGGAAAATGCGCCGTCCTTTGCCGACGTTCCCGCTGCCGCGTGGTACGCGGACGCGGTGCAGTACGTCTATGAAAACGGTCTTATGACCGGTGTTTCGGAGAGCGCGTTTGCGCCGGACGGCACAGCGACGCGCGGCCAGATCGTCACCATTCTCTGGCGTCTCGCGGGCAGTCCCGTCGTCAACTATGCCATGCGCTACGCCGATGCGGACGAGGGCGCGTGGTACGGCGAGGCCGTGCGCTGGGCAGCTTCGACCGGCGTCGTTACCGGCTATACCGAGAGCAGCTTCGGCCCGAACGACGCCATTACGCGCGAGCAGCTCGCCGCGATCCTCTACCGCTATATTAAAACGCAGGGGCAGGGCTTTACCGGTATGTGGTACTTCCCACTGCGCTATGACGATGCGGCCAGCATCAGCGATTGGGCGGACGAGGCGATGCACTGGTGCGTGATGAAGGGTGTCCTCAACGGCACGGGCGAAACGACGCTCAGCCCCCAGCTTACCGCGACGCGCGCGCAGTTGGCGGCCATCCTCCGGCGCTTCTGTGAGCTGCCCAAGGAAGCCGTAAGCGGGAGCACCGCGCAGACCGCCTATGACCGCGCGTCGGCCTACCTGACCGCTGCCGTGAGCGCGCCGCGCTACGGCAGTCTCGGCGGCGAGTGGACGGTGCTGGCCCTCGCCCGCGGCGGCGCGGACACCGAGACCGCTTATTTCACCGGCTACTGCGCCGCGCTCGAGCAGACCGTGCGTGAAAATAAGGGCGTGCTCAGCGAGCGCAAGTACACCGAGTACAGCCGCGTCATCCTCGCGCTCTCCGCGCTCGGGAAGGACGCGCGGGACGTCGCGGGCTTTGATCTGACGCTTCCGCTCGGCGACTACGAAAAGACGGCGGCGCAGGGCGTGAACGGCGTGATCTACGCGCTCCTCGCGCTCGACAGCCGTGATTACCCCATGCCGCAGAACGCGGCGGCAAGCACGCAGGCGACGCGGCAGCTGTATGTGGACGCTATCCTGGCCGCTCAGCTTGCAAACGGCGGCTGGAGCTTCATGGGCGAGGACGCCGATCCCGACCTGACCTCTATGGCCTTACAGGCGCTGGCGAGGTATCGGGAGCAGAGCAGCGTCCGGCCGGCAGTCGACCGCGCGCTCGTGTGCCTGAGCGCCATGCAGAACGCGGACGGCGGCTTCTCTTCCTGGGGGAGTGAGAATGCCGAGAGCTGCGCGCAGGTGCTCCTTGCGCTCAACGCGCTGGGCCTTGACACGGACGACAGCCTCTTCGTAAAGAACGGTCACAGCGTGCTCGACGCGCTGCTGACCTATCAGAACGCGGACGGCGGCTTCTGCCACGAGCGCGGTGGGGAAACGAATCTCATGGCGAGCGAGCAGGCGGTCTGCGCCCTCGCGTCGCTTGTCCGCGCCGAGCGCGGCGAGAGCAGCTTCTACCGGATGGCGGCGCTGACGCAGCCTGCCGCCTGATGGCATAGCAGCACCGAAACGAAAGGAGGGAGACGGACATGAAAACGGCAAAGCGCCTTTGTGCGGCGCTGCTGGCGCTTGCACTGATATTCACTCTTGCGGGCTGCAATGCACAAACGACGGAGCCGACGCCGACACCCACGCCGGCGCAGAGCGAAACGCCCGCGCCCGATGCGGCGCAGGATGCGCCCGCCACGTCCGCTCCCTCTGAAACCGAACGGCAGGAGGCAGAGACTCCTGCCGCTCCGCCAGTCGGAGAACAGCAGCCAGTGGAAAGCGGTGTGCCGGAGGGAAACGCCTCCGACGCATTGCCGACAGGCGGCAGCTCCGACTCACAGGACAGCTCTTCCAACAAACCCGATGCATCACCGGAGAGCACCGTGCCGACGTGTACGGTCTCCATCTCCTGCGCGGCGATTCTGGAAAATCTCGACCGGCTCAACGCGGAGAAGGCTGATCTGATCCCTGCGGACGGCGTTCTGCTGGCTCCGACCGCAGTGGAATTTACCGAGGGCGAGAGCATATTTGACGTGCTCAAGCGCGTGTGCCGCGAGAACAAAATACACATGGAGTTTTCCGAAACGCCGGTCTACCAGTCCGCCTACATCGAGGGCATCGGCAACCTTTACGAGTTCGACTGCGGCGAGGGCTCGGGCTGGATGTACCGCGTGAACGGCGAATTTCCCAACTACGGCTGCTCGCGCTATACCCTCGCGGACGGCGACACCGTCGAGTGGGTCTACACCTGCGACTTCGGCGCGGATGTCGGCGGAGGGCTCGGCGCATGAAGCATCACGCCTTTCTCGCCTGCCATCCGGCGGTGAATCTGCTCTATTTCGTGCTGGTACTGACGTTTTCCATGTTTTTCCTGCACCCGCTCTGCCTTGCCGTCTCGCTCTGCGCTGCGCTCTGGTGTGCCGCGCAGTTAAACGGCGGCACGGCGGTGCGGCGCACCGCCCTGTGGCTGGCGCCGACGGCACTGCTCGCCGCGCTGGTGAACCTCGCCTTCAACCATCAGGGCGCGACCATTCTGGCCTATCTCCCCTCGGGCAACCCTCTGACGCTGGAGTCCATCGCCTACGGCTTTGCCGCCGCGGCGATGCTCGCCGCCGTGGTGCTGTGGTTTTCCTGCTGGAACACGGTGATGACCTCGGACAAGCTCATGCACCTTTTCGGGCGCGTCGTGCCCGCCCTCTCGCTCCTGCTGTCCATGACGCTGCGCTTTGTGCCCCGCTTTCAGGCAAAGCTCCGGGAGGTGACGGCGGCGCGGCGGGGCATGGGACTGTACGCGGAAAAGGGCCGGCTTCAAAAGCTCAAGAGCGCCGTGACGGTCTTTTCCGTTATGGTGACATGGAGCCTTGAGAACGCCGTGGAGACGGCGGACAGCATGAAAAGCCGCGGCTACGGACTGCCGGGCCGCACGGCCTTTTCCCTCTATCGCTACAGCCGCCGCGACAGGCTGCTGCTCTTGTGGCTGACGCTCTGCGGCGCTTACGTCGCCGCGGGCTGGGCGCTCGGCGGCGTGAAGTGGCGCTACTATCCCACGGCGCGCGGCGTGCTGACGCCGTATTCCGCGAGCGTGCTGCTCGCGTATTTTCTGCTCTGCCTGACGCCGGTGCTGCTGCAAGGAAAGGAGGCGCGCACATGGAGCTCTATCGCGTCGAAAGCCTGACCTTTACCTACCCCGGGCAGTTCGCGCCCGCCCTGCGGGATGTGAGCCTGACGCTCTGCGCGGGCGAGTTTGTCACGCTCTGCGGACTTTCCGGCAGCGGTAAAAGCACGCTCCTCCGCCAGCTCAAGACCGCGCTTGCGCCCAACGGCGTTCGTTCGGGCGCGGTCCTTTTCGCCGGTCGCCTGCTCTCCGACGTTTCGCCGCGCGAGCAGGCGGAGCGCATCGGCTTTGTGCAGCAAAGCCCGGAAAACCAAATCGTCACCGACAAGGTCTGGCATGAGCTGGCCTTTGGGTTGGAGAGCCTCGGGTACGATACGCCCACCATCCGCCGCCGCGCCGCCGAGATGGCGGGCTTTTTCGGCATGGAGAGCTGGTTCCACAGGGAGGCGGCGTCGCTCTCCGGCGGGCAGAAGCAGCTTTTGAACCTGGCCGCCGTGCTGACGCTGCAGCCGGACGTGCTGATTTTAGACGAGCCGACCGCGCAGCTTGACCCCATCGCGGCGGCGGACTTTCTCGCCGCGCTCGCACGGGTCAACCGGGAGCTGGGCACAACGGTGCTGCTCTCCGAGCAGCGGCTGGAGGAGGCGCTGCCCCTCTCCGACCGCGCCGTTGTGCTGGACGGCGGGGCGGTCCTCGCGGACGGCGCGCCCCGCGCCGTGGGCGCGCAGCTGCGCACGGCGGGACACGAGCTGTTCCGCGCCATGCCCGCCGCCATGCGCGTGTGGGCGGCGGTGGAGAACGACCTTCCCTGTCCCGTCTCCGTGCGGGAGGGGCGGGACTGGCTGGAAGACTTTGCCGCCTCACACCCCCTCAAAAGCCTGCCGGAGCGCCCGCTGCCCGCGCCAGCGCAGGAGACGGTCGTGACCATCTCGGATGCGTGGTTCCGCTATACGCCGGACGCGCCGGACGTGCTGCGCGGGCTGGAGCTGACGGTGCGGCGGGGCGAACTTTTCGCCATCCTCGGCGGCAACGGCGCGGGCAAATCCACCACGCTCCGGCTGCTGGCGGGCCTGCAAAAGCCCTATCGCGGGGAGGTCCGCGTCACCGGCAAAACAGCGCTTCTGCCGCAAGAGGTGCAGACGCTTTTTGCCAAAAAAACCGTGCGCGAGGACCTTGCCGAGGTCACCTCCGACGGGGCGATGCTCGCCTATGTCACCGCACTCTGCCGTCTGGACGCGCTGCTGGACCGTCACCCTTACGACCTTTCCGGCGGCGAGCAGCAGCGCGCGGCGCTGGCAAAGGTTTTGCTCACGCGGCCCGATATCCTGCTCCTCGACGAGCCAACGCGCGGACTGGACGCGGCCTTCAAGGCTGAGCTGGCTGAGCTTCTGCATGATCTGCTCGCGCAGGGGGTGACCGTCGTTCTGGTCAGCCACGACGTCGAGTTCTGCGCCGCCTATGCGCAGCGCTGCGCGCTCTTTTTCGACGGCTCCATCGCCTCCGACGGCGCGCCCCGGGAGTTTTTCGCGCTCAACCGCTTCTACACCACGGCGGCGAACCGCATGGCGCGCGGCCGGCTGCCCGAAGCCGTGACGGCGGAGGACGTCATTGCCGCCTGCGGCGGCAGGGAAGCGCCCCAAAAAGAGCGGCGGGCCGCCGAAGGCGGCGGATATACCCGCCGCGCCGCCGGAAAAGCGAAGGCTTTCCCCGCGCACGGCCGCCTCCGCTCTGGTCGCCCTTCTGCTCATCCCCCTGACGCTGGTGTTCGGCCCCAAGCTGCTGGGCGACCGGAGCTACTACGCCGTTTCGCTGCTGATGGTGCTGGAGGCCATGCTGCCGTTCTTCCTTACCTTCGAGGGGCGCAACCCCCGTGCGCGGGAGCTGGTCGTGACTGCGGTGCTCTGTGCGCTGGGCGTGGCGGGCCGTGCGGCCTTTTTCATGCTGCCCCAGTGCAAGCCCGTGCTGGCATTGACGATCCTTGCGGGCGCGGCCCTGGGCGGGGAGACGGGCTTTCTCGTGGGCGCGGCGACGATGCTGGTCTCTAACATCCTCTTTTCGCAGGGGCCGTGGACGCCGTGGCAGATGCTGGGCATGGGGCTGTGCGGCTTTCTCGCGGGGCTGGTGTTCCACAGGGGCAGAGCGCCGAGAAATCGGGGGACGCTCTGCGTCTTCGGCGTAGTGAGCGCGTTTGCCGTCTACGGTATCCTGCTCAACGCCTACTCCGCGCTGCTCGCCACAGGCGCGCTGACGTGGCAGAGTCTTGCGGTCTACTGCGCCTCCGGCTTTGCAATGGATGCGGTGCAGGCCATCTCCACGGTGATTTTCCTCTGGTTTTTCACCGAGCCGATGCTCGATAAGCTTGAGCGTGTCAAAATCAAATACGGCTTCGCGTGATGACCGCTCGCCGCATTGCCCCCGAAAATACGGCCGGAGACAGCGGCGAGCCGGTGTACCCCAGCCGCGCAATGCCGGCAGCGCGTCACGCCACGCCGATACTCGCAAAAAATGCCTGTGATGCTGTAACATCACAGGCATTTTGTCATGGCATATCAGTATGGATGCCGACCAAACCGGGACCCCACAAGGTGGGGCGGCGCGGGTGCGCCGTCACAAGTATTTTGCGCAGCAAGATCTTGGCGCAGGGGCAATTCACTTGCCCCGAGCATGTTCGATTTCCTTGGGGTGGAGCGACCACAGGGAGCGGAACCCAAAAATAAGACCATCTGCCAAAGGCAGATGGTCTTATTTTTGGCGCAGCGGGTGGGATTCGAACCCACGTGAGGTTTCCCTCAAACTGATTTCGAGTCATGTCCGTTATGACCACTTCGATACGTCTCCATGTATGTTAACTCGGGAAACCGAGATTAACGCAAGTATTCAGTTGTATTAGAATTCCTGTTAGAACTCACGGTGTGCCTGCGGCGGGCGAATGCCCGAAACCCGCACGGTTAAAGGCTTTTCGGAAGATGGGCTTCCGTTAGCCGAAGGAGATTTCGAGCCATTTGGAGAGGAAATCCAATGAAAATTGATGCGTTCCTCTCGTGACCCTTAAAACCGCAATCCACTCGCACTCACTACTCTGCACAAAGCATAGAAAATGCGTAGATATCGTGGGTGCCATCACCGAGAAGAATCAGGCGGAGACGCTGCGATCCCTCATCGATCAGGCCATCGCCGCCGACGCGGGCTGACCCGAGATTTAAAAAAGCGCCTGCTGTGCGCCATTGCATTGCCCCCGGCGGGCAAGGGGCAGAGTGAGTCCCGATTCCCCTGAAGGAGGAAACGCGATGTATCGAAGCGTATTGGCACTGCTTTTCGCCTCGGTGCTGCTGCTCAGCGGCTGCGCTGTCGGGCAGCAGACTGTGCCGAAGGAAAAGAACGGACAGGAAGCAAACATGGACGGAGCGGCTTTTGACCGGCCCGACAAGGAGATCACCTATATGGATACCACGGGAAATGTCATCTATCTGGCGGGCGGCTGCTTCTGGGGCATGGAACAGCTGATGCAG